>REGX01146151.1_pt1 | contig 12459 bp, 9 predicted proteins | sample 2276321 | NCBI WGS metagenome assembly REGX01 (sample SAMN08335021, study PRJNA423103) | bovine gut metagenome | biome: bovine gut metagenome; feature: rumen; material: feed digesta; isolation source: rumen digesta from from 15 high feed efficiency cows and 15 low feed... | host: Bos taurus ... | reverse complement strand
TAGCAACTCCTTGTGGATGATAATAGCACCAACTGCAATGATACCTCCAATAGTGAGAGAACCTGTGTCGCCCATGAATACCTGAGCAGGATATGCATTATACCAAAGGAAACCGATAAGGGCTCCAATGAATGCACAGAAGAATACAACTAACTCTTCTGATCCTGGGATATACATAATGTTTAGGTAGGCTGCAAATTTGATGTGGGAACTTACATAGGCCAATATACCTAATGCCACTCCAATTATGGCCGAATTACCAGCACACATACCATCCATACCATCATTGAGGTTTGCTCCGTTTGATACGGCTGTAACTACAAAAATGGTCATGATAACAAATAGTATCCATCCAGCTGCAACGGCGTAATCACCGCAGAAAGCTGTTACCTTGGAATAATCAAGGTTATGACCTTTAACAAATGGGATGGTAGTTTTCAGCGATTTATGAGGCACTGTTCTATGCTTGACTACCATTTCCTGACCGTTTTGATTTTCGAGAGTGAGGTTTTCGTTCATGGTTACATCAGGTGATGCCCATAATACTAATCCAACGATTAGGCCAATACCTATCTGTCCAACGATTTTGTATTTACCCTTCAATCCTTCCTTATCTCTTTTGAATATCTTTATGAAATCATCCATTCCTCCGAGAAATCCCAACCATATAGTGGTGATTATCATCAAAATGAGATAAATGTTTCGAAGACGACCAAGTAAAAGAACCGGAACCAAGATGGCAACGATAATGATGACACCTCCCATTGATGGTACACCAATCTTTTTTACACCAAATGGGTCGATGCTGGCATCACGCTGAGTCTCAGTGATCTGCTTGCTCTTTAAATACTTAATGAATCTCTCGCCAAACCATGCTGAAATGACGAGTGAGAATATCATTGCCAATAGGGCTCTGAAGGAAATATATCCCCACATGTGGGATCCTGAGATACCCCATTGTTCTAAAAATCTAAACAAATAATACAACATACTTGTAGTGTTCTATATTAATCTTCTGTTTGAGTTGCGAAGATATCGCGAAGAATTTCGTGATCATCGAAGTGGTGCTTTACACCCTTGATGTCCTGATAGTTCTCATGACCCTTACCTGCAACAAGGATAACATCTCCCTTCTGTGCGAGTTTGCAAGCCGTCTTGATGGCTTCCTTTCTGTCAACAATTGTGATGACTTTATCCATCTGCTTTGCATTGAGGCCTGCTTCCATATCATTGATGATATCCTGTGGCTCCTCAAAACGTGGATTGTCGCTTGTGATAATGACGGTGTCACTTTGTTTTACTGCTTCTTGAGCCATCAGAGGACGCTTTCCCTTATCACGATTGCCACCAGCTCCACATACAGTGATTACATGACCTTTTCCATTGAGAACCTCATGGATAGCATTCAGTACATTCTCTAATGCGTCTGGGGTATGAGCATAATCTACAACAGCAGTATATCCCTTAGGAGAATGGATTGGCTCCAAACGTCCATTAACGCTATGAAGTGTGCTCATGGCAACCAATATTTCCTCAGGAGTCTTGCCTAGCATTACAGCTGCGCCATATACTGCAAGTAGATTGCTTACGTTGAACTTGCCAATGAACTGAACCCCAACTTCATGATTGTCGATGTCGAGATACATACCCTCGAAATGGCATTCCAAAAGCTTTGCACGGAAATCTGCCATCTGTCTTACAGAGTATGTCTTGACCGTTGCCTTTGTATTTTGAACCATTACCATACCGTTCTTGTCATCGGCATTTGTAATGGCAAATGCATCCTTGCCGAGACCATCGAAGAAGGCCTTCTTGGCATCACGATAGTTCTCGAATGTCTTGTGGTAATCCAAATGATCTCTCGTCAGATTAGTGAAGATACCACCCTTAAATTTCAGGGCACCGATTCGCTTCTGATGAATTGCATGGGAAGAACATTCCATGAATGCATATTCACAACCAGCCTTAACCATCTCGCTCAAAAGAGCGTTCAGCTCAATTGGATCTGGAGTAGTGTGGTCGGCAGGAACAGGCTTGTCGTCGATATAGTTGCATACAGTAGAAAGCAAGCCTACCTTATATCCGAACTTGCGGAACATATTATATAATAAGGTGGCGATAGTTGTTTTGCCATTGGTGCCAGTAACACCAACCAGTGTGAGGTGGCTAGAAGGATCGCCATAGAATAAGGTTGCTACCTTTCCCACGGCATCTTCGGTAGATTCTACCTTCACATAAGTTACGCCCTCAACTCGCTCCTCAGGCATATCCTCGCACAAAACCGCTTTTGCTCCTAACTCAATAGCTTTAGGAATGAACTTATGTCCATCCACCTGAGTTCCCTTCATCGCAACAAATAAGTGTCCGTTTTCGATTCTTCTGGAATCGATGTTGACGCCTGTTATTTCTGCTTCAGCATCACCAATAATCTCGATTGGTTGGATGTTTTTGAGCAATTCATCTAATTTCATATATACATTATTTTATTAATCTAACACAAGAAGGCATTTTTCGCCCTTTTTGATATGGTGACCTGGTTCCAGACTCTGTTTCACCACTTTTCCTCGTCCGAGGATAGTGCATTTTACACCTCTTCCTTCTATCAGGTAAACTGCATCTCTTGCTCCCATTCCGATAACGTTAGGGATGTAGCTCTTTCCATATTGCTTCTGCTTCTCAAGAACAATCGATGTGTTGTTGTTCTTTCGAGTTGTACCCCATACAGGAGTGGCATTGGTGTAGTTTACTGTCCAGTTGGCATTGGTTGGTATGTTGAGATGTCTCAATACATAGTCGGCAGCAAGTACATTTCCATTCTTTACATCTGGAACCAAAATTGAGGTTGAGTCCTTGGCGTCCTTGATGTCGAGTTTGATGTCTTGGGCCATAATTCCCTCGGCAATGTTGTGGAATACAAGTCCACTCATTCCACCTCCTGATGCTGGGAGGCCTGACTTTTGAATGCAGACAATACAGCTATATCTAGGATTGTCGGCAGGGAAATAACCTGCAAAACTCAGCAGATAGTTGGTTCCATCGGTCTTGTAGCCACTTGTACCTTGTGAAATCTGAGCTGTACCTGTTTTTCCTGCAACCTTGAAGGAATTAGAACCAGCTCGTTTGCCAAGTCCTTGACTTACAACGTGATACAGAATAGTCTGCATCAAGTTTAAAGTCTTAGGCTTACATATTTGCTCTCTCATCACCTCTGGAGGGAACTCCATAATGGTTTCTCCATTCTTCACAACCTTTGTCACAAAGCGTGGGCGCATCATCTTTCCGCCATTGGCGATGGCATTATAGAAGGTGAGGGTAGAGATAGGAGGTATCTGTGTCTCATATCCGATACTCATCCATGGCAACGCCGTATGACTCCAGTTGTCGTACTGGTTGTGACTGTTCTTGTGAGGCATTCTGATTCTTGCAGAAGTTGCACCCACAAGTGGAATATTCAAGTTGTCGGCAAGACCGGTGCGATAGATGCCTCTCACGAATTTTTCAGGCTCATTCTTGTAATGGTCGTCGATGATTCTACTAACACCGATATTTGAACTTACCTCAAGTGATCTTGGCAGTGTGATAGTTCCATAACCACCTCTTCGCCAGTTGTGGTCCTTCATATCACGACCATACATATTCCATATACCTGCACCTGTATCAATAGTATAGGTGGTGTCAACCACTCCATCATCCAGTGCCACCATGATGGAAGCTGTCTTGAATACAGAGCCTGGCTCGAGAAGGTCACTAACAGCATGGTTGTGGATCTCTCGATATTCGCCATCAAAGCACTTTTCCATATTCACGATGGCCTTGATATCGCCAGTAGCTACTTCCATTACAATGGCGACACCCACATTTCCATTGATTTCCTTCAGCTCGTCGATGACAGAGCGCTCGGCTAGGTCTTGAATGCCTACGTCGATCGTTGTTACAATGTCAGCACCATCGATAGGAGGGGTGTCGGTGATGTTGAGGAACTGATTGCGTACCTTTCTTCTATGAACGATACCATTCTTTCCTCGAAGGATGGAGTCATAAGAAAGCTCGAGTCCGAAACGGGCAGTATCCTTTGCTCCAAACATCGCTCCAATCGTTCTTCCTGCCAGAGAGCCATACGAACGCTTTCTCGCATTGTATTCATCCCAGTGGAAACCACTCTTATAGGGAGTGAGTCGGAATACTGGCAGGCTCTTGATGGCTGTGAATGTATTGTAATCGACACGCTTTCCATAGATTGGCCAGTGTCGGCTTTGTTTCTTTTTACCCTCTGCGAGTTTTTTCTTGAATTCCTGTGCGGAAATCTCTGGAAACTCCTGATGCAGACATAGACAGATGGAATCTACCTTAGCATCCCACAAAGAGTCGTTCTCGGCCTCGTGCAGTGCCTTGAAGTCCATAAAGAGTTTGAACTCAGGCAGCGAGCTGGCCATCAGCTGACCATCGCAACTGAGAATATTGCCTCGATTTGGCTTTACAGGCACAGAGTCCCTTTTCACCCTGTCAGCCACCTGCACCCAGAAACTGCGCTTGGCTGTCATGATGTATAGGGCTTTGCCAAGAACAGCAAAGGCTATCAGTGTCAGCAAAATAGCGATGGCACTGTATCGCGGCATTACTTTTTTTTCATCAAACTTGCTGCTCATTCTTCTTCCTGGTCTTCTTCTCCTTCAGGGACATTAATTATATATGGTGGCTGCTTTGCAATTTGCAGGTCACTATCTTGATTGTTTTTTAATTCATTGAGAACATTGCTCTCTCGGCTGATCTCAGTTACTTTACTACTGCTTGAGAGGGCTCTGTATTTAGCATCCTGCAGTTCTTTCTGCAGTTTGTCAATCTCGATGAGGTCTTTCTGCACACTATATCGGTTGCTGATGTAAATCAGCACGAAGAACATAATGAGCAGAATCAGCCAAATCTGATGACGGATAGCCTGAGCTGTGAGGATATCTCCACCAAGAATCTTTCGCAGGGTGATTCTCGACGTGAGCGGAGCCTCGTCCTCGATAGCCTGCTGCTCGATAGCCTCCTTCAGCGAAGTTTCCTTTTCTTCTGCCTTAGGGGTCTCGTCTTTGGGCTTTTCCTGAGAGGCTTTCTTGTTTTCCTCTTCTATTTTATCTTTTTCTTTACTCATCTTTCTTTTCGGCGATTCGCAATTTTGCACTTCGGCTTCTAGGGTTGTTAGTCTGCTCGTCGGCTCCTGGCACTATCACTTTGTTGTTAATAAGCTTGAATGGAGTCTGTATTCTTCCGAAGAAGTCTTGCTCTACTTTTCCTTCGGCATTGCCCGATTTCATCACGTTCTTAACGATTCTGTCTTCCAGCGAGTGGTAGGTGATAACCGAAAGTCTTCCTCCTGGTCTTAGCAGCTCGGTGGCAGAATAGAGCATTTCCTTCAAGGCGTCCATCTCGTGGTTCACTTCTATTCGAAGTGCCTGGAAGAGTTTTGCCATATCTTTCTTCTCGCGCTCGTGCTTGAAGCAAGGCTCCACGGCCTTCAGGAAATCCTGTGTGGTAGCTATATTGTTGGCTGCTCTTGCCTTTACCAGCAGGGAGGCGATTTTTCGGGAGTTCTTCATCTCGCCATAGAGGTAGAAGATGTCGGCCAGCTGTTTCTCGTCATAGTTGTTCACAATGTCGGCAGCAGTCATTCCTGCTCGCTTGTTCATTCTCATGTCGAGAGGGGAGTCGAAGCGGAAGGAGAATCCTCTGGTTTCGTCGTCGAAGTGGTGGCTTGATACACCCAGATCGGCAAGCAGTCCGTCGATGGCTGGAATGTCGTAGTATCTCATCCAGTTCTTCAGGTATCTGAAGTTGGAGCGTACGAATGTGAAGTTGTCGTTAGGTTCCACATTCTGCTCGGCATCAGCGTCCTGGTCGAAACTGTAGAGATGGCCTTTGCCATTTTCGTTGATTCTTCGGAGAATCTCGCGGGAGTGTCCGCCTCCGCCGAAGGTGACATCTACGTAGATGCCTCCGGGCTGGATGTTCAGTCCGTCGATACTTTCATTCAGTAGGACGGGAACATGATAAGTTTGTGCAGTCTTTACCATCTTGCGTTAGAAGTCTATTTTGTCCGACATGACACTCTGGAGTGCTTTTCCTAAATCCTCAGAGCTCATGAATGGCTTTTCTGAATCGTTGCAATTCCATATCTCGATGTAGTCGCCCATTCCGATGAATCGAACACTCTGCTCGATGTTGGCCATCTTCATCAGTCTCTTGGAAATGAGAATACGGCCACTTCCATCGACGCTGATCGCTTCGGCATCGGCAACGAAACTGCGATAAATCTGCTGGTGCTCTGCATTCCATCTGCTCAACTTGCTTCGCAGATAGTCGAGCTGCTCGTTCCATACGGATTCTGGATAGAGCATCAGACAATCGCGGAATACATCCTTTCTGAGTACGAGATCTCCCTCGCCAGATGCGTTGAGCACCTTGCGGAAAACGACGGGCAGAAAGACTCTTCCCTTGCTGTCGGCTTTGGCTTCTATGTTACCTAGAAATCTCATACGTACATATTATATGGAAATTCGGGTTCAAAGTTACACAAAATTCCCCACACTTCCCCACTTTTCTACACAATTTTTATAAAACTTAATAAAAAAAACGGGAAAACTGAAAACTTGCAGGACTGAAAACTTGTAAGAAAGAATGCGTTAGTGTTTCTAAATCTTGAACTTGTGAGGAAGCACTGGTGCTTAAATTCAAAATAAATATTTCTTCCTTCATATCGGTTGTAAGTTGCTGTCTGATAGTGAGTTGTTATGAAGGTGAATTTTTAATTTGATTTTTAGGTTGAATATTTGTGTTATTCTTGATATGATATAAAAACTTTCAATTATTCATGTGGCAAATAGGGATTGCGTTGAATCTTCTAAGTTTCAAAAAGAGACATAGGTAAATTTTACCTTCATAGCAACTCGTTGTTGTACAGATGATTATGCTTAATATGAAGGAAGAAATATTTTTTCAAAAAAATGTTTTCTTGATTTAGGGGGTTGTTAGATTTGGCTGTGATTTTAGATGTTGTAAAGTTAAATAGCCTATTTAGCCATCCTAAGTATGCCACTTAGCGCTTCTAAATGCCATACATAGCAATGCTTTCCTGCTTTCTAATCGACTAAAGCCTATGAGATAGTGTTAAGATAGATATTATGAGTCCTAAGGATTTACTATTGGGAGTAGGTTTGATATAGCTTAGTTTGTCTATTAAGTTCAATTTCGTTTTGTTTAGTTGATTCTAGGGTAATATTGTTTACAAAACAACTTTGGCTTTTGCTTTTGTAAGATGTTTATTGAGGGTTCTTTGAATTTTCTTTTTTTTATTAGAGTTGTTCGTTATTACAGAGTTCTTATCTTTGTAATTCCGTGTATGATATTCGTCTTGATAGATTTCTGATTTGGAAATTCGGTTAAACGAATTTTTGTAATTCTTTAAAATTAAATCTTTTGTTTTGTATGATAATATTGAGCTTTCTATCAATGAAAATAATTAACCTTTTGCTTGTTGTAGGCTTGCTGGCTTTAAGTTTGTTGTTGCCATGTTAAAAATCAGTTACGATAAAGGAATTAAACTTGATTTGTCTTACGAAAAGCCGCTAGAGGATGCTCAAGTTTGTTCATTTGGTAACCAAAAGTGCACAAAATTACCTTTTTTGAGGTTTTTTTTAGTTAAAAAGGCACATATTTAAAAAAGTTGAGCTATCTTTGTAGTATGTTAGTGTATTTATGAATATGAGTGAATCTTTTAAGAAAACAATCGACATTGATAAGATTTTGGCCTCAAAAATGGGAAACAAGGTCAAATATGTACCTGGATTTCTTGTTAGATGGCTTAAGCATATTATACACGAAGACGAGGTGAACAAATTCCTATGGGAAAGCAGAAATCTGGAAGGAACTGAATGGCTGACAGAATGTGTCCACTATCTTGACATGACTCTGAACATAGAGGGCGAGGAGAATTTGCCAGATAAAAATGATGGCAAACTTTATACCTTTGTGTCGAATCATCCCCTGGGCGGTGAAGATGGAGTGGCATTAGGCTCAATCATCGGACAGCATTATGATGGCAAGTTCCGTTATCTGGTAAACGATCTTCTGCTGAATCTTCCGGGACTGAAACCTGTTAGCATCGGCATAAACAAGACCGGTAAGCAGAGCCGAGACTTCCCAAGAATGGTGGAGGCTGGCTTTCAGAGCGACAACCACATGCTAATGTTTCCAGCAGGTTTGAACTCCAGAAAGATTAATGGAAAAATCCACGACCTTCCTTGGAAGAAAACCTTTATCACGAAGAGTGTGGAGTATCAGCGCGATGTAGTGCCTATTTACTTCAGCGGACGCAACTCCGACCGATTCTATCGCATTGCCAACTGGCAGAAGAAGTTGGGCCTGAAGGTGAACATAGCTATGTTGTTCCTTGTTGACGAAATGTATCGAAATGTCCACGAGGCCTTTACCGTAAAGATTGGTAAACCTATCCCTTGGCAGACTTTCGATAAGTCGAAAACTCCGGCGGAATGGGCGCAATTCGTCGAAGACAAAGTATATGAATTATAAGTAAACAACCAAATATGGAAGAAGAGATTATCCAACCAATTGATCGAGAATTACTCAAGAGCGAACTCACTCCTGAGCGTCAACTTCGTATGACGAATAAGAGTCATAACGAAATCTATATTGTGACGGCTCAGAATGCTCCTAATGTGATGAAGGAGATTGGAAGACTTCGTGAAGAGGCTTTTCGAACAGCAGGTGGAGGTACAGGAAAGTCTATGGATATCGATGAATTCGATACTATGGAGAATGGCTGTCGACAGCTGATTGTCTGGAATCCTGAGGATGAGGAGATTATTGGAGGATATCGCTATCTTTTTGGTGGAGACTGGAAGATTGATGAGAAGGGCCAGCCTATTTTGGCCACAAGTCACATGTTTCATTTCTCCGAGAAATTCATGAAGGAATATGCACCCTATACCGTTGAGTTGGGCCGTTCTTTCGTGAGCCTTGATTATCAGAATGTTCGCAAGAACACTAAGAGCATCTTTGCCTTGGATAATCTATGGGATGGTTTAGGAGCTCTTACCGTTATCAATCCTAAGTGCAAGTATTTCTTTGGAAAGATGACAATGTATCCTTCTTATATTCGCGAGGGTAGGGATATGATTCTTTATTTCCTTAAGAAGCATTTCGAGGATAAGGATAATTTGGTAATTCCAATAAAACCGCTGGTTATCGATACACCTGAGGATAAGTTGAAAGACTTGTTTACTGCAGACAATTTCCGTGAGGACTATCGTATCTTGAATCATAAAATCCGCGAGTTTGGCTATAATATTCCTCCATTGGTAAATGCCTATATGAACCTGAGTCCGACGATGAAACTCTTTGGAACGGCTATCAACTATGGCTTTGGTGATGTAGAGGAAACTGGTATTTTGATTGCTGTGGATGAAATCCTTGAGGATAAGCGAGTTCGCCACATCAATAGTTTTATCGCTGAACATCCTGAGGCAATGAAAATTACTAGTGGGGCTAATAATATTATTTACAAAGAAAAGAAATAAGACATCGGTAGTATGCCGATTTATTAAATAAGAATGGAATCAGTTTACACAATTGGTAAACTGATTCCATTTATCTTTTGGTAGATATCAAGAGCATAAACATCTGTCATACCGCTGATATAGTCAATAATTGCCATAATTCTGGTTTCCAGTGACTCGCTGTGAATATCATACTGACTGCTAACTCTTCGGATGAGCTGCTTAGAGTAGTATCTCTCAGGATTTACAGCAGCGTCAATGAACACATTCATGAGGGTGTCGAGAATCTTGTAACCCGAAAGTTCAATATCGAGAACAGGCTTGCTGAGATAGATTTTATTTTTGGAAACTTCCTCACATTTCTTGTATGCGTTTCTAGGCAGGTCTGAAATGTTGTCGATAAGACTTCCCTTGAATTCGCCGTTGAGAATCTTTTCCTCGTTGTCAACAAATGTCTTCACACATTCATATTCCAACTTACCAATCACACAGGCCCTCATGTAAACCACCTGCTCGTTCAGGTCGGTTACTTCCTGCTCTTCAATTCTTTCCTTTATATGGTTCTTGGTCTTTTCGTCGAAGAAGTCAAGCAGTAGTTTCGAGGTTTCCTCGAAAGAAAGAATCTTTAGCTTATGCGAGTCCTCGATGTCCATAATCTCATAACAAATGTCATCGGCAGCCTCTACGAGATAAACCAATGGATGTCGGGCATATTTAAGAGGTTCTCCGTTATCAGATTTGCAAATAATTCCCAATTCATCGGCTATTTTCTTGTAATCTTCCTGCTCGCTTTGGAAAAATCCAAACTTGCCATGATTGCCTGCAATACTACTTGCAAATGGATATTTAACAATGCTTGCCAACATGGAATAAGTCATTACAAAACCACCATTTCTTCTTCCGATGAATTGATGGGTAAGCAATCGGAAAGCATTGGCATTACCTTCGAAATGAGTGATGTCATTCCAAAATTCTGGTGAGAGCTGCCCTTTTAGACAAGCCCCTTCACCTTCAGTGAAAAAAGTCTGTATAGCTTTCTCTCCAGAGTGTCCGAAAGGAGGGTTGCCAAGATCATGAGCGAGACAAGCCGCACTCACAATAGTGCCGATTTCCTCGAACAAAGTATTGGCAAGTTCTGGATGAATTTCCTTTAGCTTTTTGCAAACATCATTTCCCAACGATTGTCCGAGGCTGGATACCTCCAAACTATGGGTGAGACGATTGTGAACAAAGATACTTCCTGGAAGAGGAAATACCTGTGTCTTGTTCTGCAGTCTTCGGAAAGGTGCAGAGTAGATAAGACGGTCGTAGTCGCGCTTGAATTCAGAGCGGTCGTCATGCCTTTCTGCATGCATGTGTTCCTGCCCCAAACGTTTGTTTGAAATTAACTGTTTCCAATTCATAGGGCAAATGTAATGTAAAAAATCGATAATTTATTTCTTTTTCGATTGAAAAATATGAATTTCTGCTTGAAAATCATTATTTTTGCATTTAAAATATTATTATAAAAGAGGTATGATCAAAATTAAAGTCATCAATAAGGGTCATCAGCAGCTTCCTGCTTATGCAACAACGCAGAGTGCTGGTATGGATTTGAGAGCAAATTTGGAGGAGACAATTACGCTTCAGCCTTTCGAGCGTCGACTTATTCCGACAGGCCTTTATATGGCACTTCCTGAGGGCTTTGAAGCTCAGATCCGTCCAAGGTCTGGCCTTGCTTTAAAGCATGGCATCACAGTTTTGAATAGCCCTGGTACTATCGATGCCGACTATAGAGGCGAGATAATGGTGCTTCTCATTAACTTCTCAAAAGAGAATTTTGTCATCAATGATGGCGAGCGTATTGCTCAGATGGTGATTGCACGTCATGAGCAAGGCGATTTTATGGAGGTTGAAGAACTCGATGAAACAGAACGAGGCGAGGGCGGTTATGGTCATACTGGTGTAAAATAGAAGATGAAGTTTAATTATAGCAAAATATCCGTTTTAGGGTTGATAGCCTTATTGGGCACTACAGCTGTGTTTCCTTCATATGCAGGTAAGAAGAAAACAGAGCCAAAAATGAACATCGTATTCTCAACCCTTTCTCCAAACGATCAGAAGCGTTATGATTACTTCTTTCTGGAGGCAGCCCGCCAACAGGCAGCAGGTAATTACGCAGAGGCTTTCGACTTGTTTGAACATGCTCGAAAGATAAATCCAAAAGCTGCTGAGGTGTATTATAATCAGGCAAGCTATTATGCTCAGTTGAAGAACGACTCTATTGCTTTGGAGTATTTCAAGAAAGCTGCAGCCTTGAATCCTGATAATTATACATATTTGGAGCGTGTGGCCCATTACTATATTGAGTCGCAGAAATACGATAAAGCTATCGAGGAATACGAAACCCTTACTCGAAAAAATCCTGAAAATAGTGATGCGCTCGAGATTCTCGCTCAACTTTACCGTATGCAGAAGGATTATCCAAAGATGATTTCTACTATTAACCGTATAGAGACCGTTGAGGGAAGCAGTGAGCAGCTCACACTTTCAAAAGTGAGAGTCTATGAGATGATGGAGGATAAGAAATCGGCTTACCGAGAGTTGAAGTCGCTTACCGACAAGCATCCGAATGATGTGAACTATCGCCTGATGTTGGGTAACTGGCTCCTGGGAAAGGATAGAAAGAAGGAAGCCTACAAACTTTTCCTCTCAGCTCTTAAGGATGAGCCTGAGAATGCTAATGTTCAATCATCTCTGTACGATTATTATTCGTCTGTGGGACAGGATTCCTTGGCGAAGTCGCTCATGGTGAAGATTCTCTTGAATAAAAAGACCGATAATTCTACGAAAGCAACTCTTCTCCATCAGGCAATTCAGAAGAACGAGGCAGATGGAGGTGATTCCACAAAGATCATCAAGT
>REGX01155787.1_pt1 | contig 12480 bp, 7 predicted proteins | sample 2276321 | NCBI WGS metagenome assembly REGX01 (sample SAMN08335021, study PRJNA423103) | bovine gut metagenome | biome: bovine gut metagenome; feature: rumen; material: feed digesta; isolation source: rumen digesta from from 15 high feed efficiency cows and 15 low feed... | host: Bos taurus ... | reverse complement strand
ATTATCTATGATAAGGTCTTTAGTTCGAAGAGGTAATATAGTTATAACATGCGGTGGTGGTGGAATCCCCGTTATCAAAACCAAAAGTGGATATGAGGGAGTTCCCGCTGTTATAGACAAAGATAGAACTAGTAGTTTATTAGCAAAGGTTTTAGATGCAGATGTTTTATTAATATTAACAACAGTAGAAACTGTTAAGATAAACTTTGGTACAAAAGAAGAAAAATCTTTAAGAGATTTAACAGTCAAGGAAGCTAAAGAATATATTAAAGAGGGACATTTCGCCGAAGGAAGTATGCTTCCAAAGATAGAAGCGTGTCTAGACTTTGTATCACATGGAAAAGGGAAGAAAGCAATTATAACATCTCTTTTTTTAAAAGATAAAATATGGGTAATGAAAAATTATTCTTCAATAAAAAAAGCTTACAAAATCTCCCTTGACGTTTTAAAAACTATGGATTCATTAAACAGAGAAAATTTTCTTGGAGGAAATACTGAAGGTGGAAAGTTTGATGCTTTTAGACATATTTATTGGACTTACTCTTTAACAAAAGAGATTGGAGAAGAAAAAACAAGAAGAGTAGGGGAGATATACGAAAATTATAATAGATATATTTTTAATAATAGTGATTATAGCGGTTATGACAGTGTAAGTATGGCTATGGATTTGTTTAACAATGAGATAGGAATAGAACTCGAAAAAAGTAAAATTGCTGATTCTTTAATTTTCAATGAGATAACCAATATAATATTTTCAGGAAAGGCTAAGATAGTGAAAAAAAACACTTTAGAACAAAGCCTTGATGAAAATGATAATGTAATTCCAGAAGAAGAATGGAAAAAAAAATGGATAAATAACAGAAAATTAGTTAATTCAAATTACAAACCAAAGCAATAATCTAAAGTAGGGTAGAAAAGAGTAAAATTTTGTTTCACGTGTAAAAAATTCTTATTTATTTTAAAGGAAATTTTATTTATATTTTTTGCAAAATAAAAAAGGAGTACTTATTATAAGTACTCCTCTAAACTTTTTATTAAGTTGTTATTTCTTTGGTATATTTTTTAAAATGTCAAGAGTATGTTGCCAGAACATTTCTAAAGTATGAATATCCATTTTTTCATCTGGTGAGTGTACTCCTCTTAAAGTAGGACCAAAACTTATCATATCCATTCCAGGATATTTTTTACCAATAAGACCGCATTCCAAACCAGCGTGAATAGCTCTTACTATAGGTTTCTTTCCAAACAAACGTTCGTATGATTTTACTACTACATCAAGAATTTCACTATCTGTATTAGGTGTCCATCCAGGATAACCATCAGTATGTTCTACTCTGCAACCTCCTAAAAGCATACATGCTTCTACTCTTGTTTTAGCTGCTTCTAATGCACTTTCTACACTACTACGTTGAGAAGTTACAATATGTACTTCATTTTCTTTTATCTTAACACTTGCAAGATTAGTACTTGTTTCAACAAAGTTAGGTATTTCCCTGCTCATAGCCAAAACACCATGAGGAATAGCATACAAACAGTTTAGTAATTTTGTAGCATCCTCTCTTGTCATCATTGTTTGAGGTCTGTCAGTTTTTTCTATAGTTATATTAAGGTTAGGCTCTGTTGTACGGAATTCAAACTGCATACTTTCTGTCATTTCTTTTACAATTTGAAGCATACGTTGTTCATCGTTAGGATTAACCATAAACCAAACTTTAGCTTCTCTTGCTATTGCATTTCTCAGATTTCCTCCTTCTATGTTGCATAGCTTTATTTTGCATTCCGTATTCAGTTTCCAAAAGATACGAGTAAATAATTTATTTGCACACGCTAACCCTTTGTTTATATCATCACCAGAGTGTCCTCCTTTTAGTCCTTTGATATGTAAAAGATAAGGCATGGCTTTCTGGCAAGCAGGCTCCATGCTTACAGGCATATAACCTAAAGTATCTACACCTCCTGCACAACCTATAAACATTTCTCCTTCATCTTCACTGTCAAGATTGATAAGAATATGAGATTTTAAAACGTCATTACCTAAATTGAATGCTCCTGTTAGTCCTGTTTCTTCATCTATAGTAAATAAACATTCCAAGTCAGGATGAGGTATATCATTGCTTGCAAGTATAGCCAAAGCAGTTGCAACACCTATTCCATCATCTGCTCCAAGAGTAGTTCCCTTTGCTTTTAGCCAACCATCTTCAACATATGTTTCTATGGCATCTTTTTCAAAATCAAATACTTTGTCTGAATTTTTTTCACATACCATATCCATGTGTGATTGCAAACAAACCATTTTTCTATCTTCCATGCCTTTAGTAGCAGGCTTTCTGATAATAACATTACCAACCTTATCTACTATTGTTTCCAAATTGTGACTCTCTCCCCATTGTTTTAGATAGGCACTCATTTTGTCTTCTTTCTTACTTGGACGTGGAATAGAAAGTATAGGTTTAAACTGTTCAAAAACAGCCTTAGGTTCCAAATTATCTAAATGTTCATTCATGATTTTTATATTTTTTTGTTGTCAAATTTAGTATAAAACGAAACCATTCTTTATTTTATTATGTAGTTTTCAAAAATTTACTCTACCAAAAAATTTTTAGAAACTTTATTGAAGACTCTCTTTTTTATATACAAAAATCAACAGAAGACCCTACTTATATATAAGAAAAAAAGCTATATATCAAAGTTTTAGACTTAAGAAAAAAAGAGTTGATTTTAATTTTTTAAAACCAACTCTTTACACCTTAAACATCAAGATATAATTTTTTAAAATCAACTCTTTTTTTATCAAAAGAAAATAAAAATATAAAAACATTTATTTAAATACTTAATATACCAAGCTTCTTGTCCTATATATTTTATTTGGTAGTGTTTCAAAATAAATAAAGTTAAGAAGGATAAATAATTAAAAAATTTTTTAATTTTGCAATATGTAAGGAGATGAAGTGTTTTTTCAGCAATGATAGTTGTAGCTTCCCTTGAGCTTGTTTTTCTTATTTATGTTGTTAATAAAAGATTAAATATTAAGCCATGAAAAAATTTTTGATAATATTTGCTTTATGCATATTTGCAAAAGTCAATGCTACAGAACCAGTGAAGATATTCAGTCCTGATGGCAAATTAGAGTTACAGTTTGAACTTGTTGATGGAGTTCCTTATTATGCCCTCAACCGCGAGGGAAAGCCCATAGTGTTGCCTTCTAAAATGGGCTTTGTTCTTGAGTGGCGTGATGATTTGGCACATGCCTTTACACTGAAAGATACGAAATATAGTTCTTTTGATGAGACTTGGGAACCAATATGGGGTGAAGAGGCGGAAATCCGTAATCATTATACTGAAATGCTAATTACTTTGGCACAACCTGTAAGTTCGGTAAAGAGTATGGATCATTCTACGGAAACGAAAGCCACTATTATGGAGATAAGATTTAGGCTTTATAATGATGGATTAGGTTTCAGGTATGAGTTTCCGATGGAAAACGCTCTTGTCTATTTTTGGATTAAAGAAGAGTTGACGGAATTTGCGATGACGGGCGACCATATAGCATGGTGGATTCCTGGAGACTATGATACACAGGAGTTCAATTACACTGAGTCTAAACTCTCTGAGATTCGAGGTTTGTATGAGATAGCACATAATGGCTGTGGTTGGCCGTGGAAGGCATTCTCTCCAACAGGTGTACAAACAGCTCTTCAATTGAAAACAAATGATGGATTATACCTTAATATCCACGAAGCTGCAGTGCTTGATTTTCCAACAATGAATCTTGATTTAGACGATAAAAAATTTGTTTTCAGAGCTCACCTTTCACCAGATGCAACAGGTTATAAAGGTCGTCTTCAAGCACCTTGTCATACTCCTTGGCGAACAGTGATGGTATGTGAGAAAGCTACTGATGTATTAGCGTCGCGACTGATACTTAATCTTAATGAACCTTGTGTTATAGAAGATGTTTCATGGATTCATCCTGTGAAATATATGGGTGTTTGGTGGGAAATGATTTCCGGTAAAAGCACCTGGGCTTACACAGATGACTATCCATCTGTAAAGTTAGGACAAACAAATTTTGAACAAGCAACTCCTAACGGCAGACATGCTGCAAATAATACAAATGTTAAACGTTACATAGATTTTGCATCGGAAAATGGTTTTGATGCATTGCTTATAGAAGGTTGGAACATTGGCTGGGAAGACTGGTATGGCAAAGAAAAAGACTATGTTTTTGATTTTCTAACCCCATATCCAGATTTTGATTTACCTGCTTTGAACAAATACGCACATGAGAAAGGAATAAGACTTATAATGCATCATGAAAGTTCTTCTTCGACAATCAACTATGAACATTGGATAGAACAGGCCTATACCTTGATGAATCAATATGGTTACGATGCAGTAAAGAGTGGTTACGTGGGCAAAATCTTGCCCTACGGCGAAGGTCACTATAGTCAGCCTATAATTAACCACTACCATTATTGCGTTGAAGAGGCGGCAAAGCATCATATTATGGTCAATGCACACGAGGCGGTTAGACCTACGGGACTTTGTAGAACATGGCCTAATATGATTGGCAACGAGAGTGCAATGGGGACAGAATTTCAAGAACGTATTAAACCTGGCCATACTACAATATTGCCTTTTACAAGACTCCAAGGAGGACCGATGGATTACACGCCAGGTATCTTTGAGATGGATATGGGGAAGATAGTATCTTGGGGAGGAAAGATGAATACAACCATTTGTAATCAGTTAGGTTTATATATTACCTTTTATTCTCCTTTGCAAATGGCTGCCGACTTTCCAGAACACTACTTGCAATTTATGGATGCTTTCCAGTTTATCAAGGACGTTGCAGTAGATTGGGATAAATCTTTGTACCTTGAAGCTGAACCCGGAGCATATATAGTAACAGCAAGGCATCCTAAGGTTTCAGCGTTGAATAAGGCAGCCGAGGGTGTTGGAACATTGCCTGATGGTAAGAAAGGAATGATTTCTAATGCGACACGATTCGTATATGATTTATCCGAGGACGCTACTGCCGATGATTTGAAACATGCTGAGCCTTGCGATGTATGGTATGTAGGAGGTGTTACAGATGAAAATGCTCGTGAGGTTAAGGTAAAATTGGATTTTTTAAAGCCTGGTGTCAAGTATGAAGCTATTATTTATTCTGATGCGAAAGATGCCAATGGTTTAGTAGGAGATAATTACAATCCGCAGGCTTATAATATAACTAAGAAAAAAGTAACTTCTAAATCAGTACTTAGAATAAAAATGGCTCAATGTGGAGGTTTTGCCGTTTCATTAAAGGAGATAAGATAAAGAGAATTTGCTCCAGATAGGATTTATAGCCTTATACTAAGGAAGTTATAATAAAAATAAGTGTATTATCGCAATATTTTTCTTACTTTTTTTATTTCTTCTTCTGAGGCGATGTTGATGGAGTATTCGTCAAGGTTGTTTCCTCCCATAGAAACTTTTGGATGACGGAATTGCATTTTGCTGTCTATACTGGTTTTAGCAGATAAATGAAAGTTATTAACATTAGTATATTCTTTCAGCATTTTTATGTTAGAAGAATTTACTCCACTGCCTATCATTATTTCTATTTGAGAACCAAAGTCTTGTTGTATTTTTTTTATGTTTTCTATTCCTTCTATGGCTTTGTTTGCAGCACCAGAAGTAAGTATTCTTCTTGCTCCACAAGATATAATATCTTGTACTGACTGATAATAGTCTTTGCTTACATCTATTGCCCTATGAAAGCAGACATCTAATGGTTTTGCAATTTCTATTAGTGTTTTTGTACGTTCTTTATCAATAGTTCCATCACTATTTAGTAGACCGAAAACCACACCTTTAACACCTATTTTTTTACATAATAAGATGTCTTCTTTCATTAGAGAGAATTCTATATCATTATAAAGAAAATCACCTCCTCTTGGGCGAATCATAACCATGGTATCTATGTTTAGATGTTCTTTTGCATAGACAATTGTGGCGTATGAGGGTGTAGTGCCTCCTTCTTGTTGGTTGTCGCACAATTCTACTCTGTCGGCACCTGTTCTTTCTGCCACAAGACAAGAATCAATGGAGTAGGCGCATATTTCTATTTTATTTTGTTTCCTTTTCTCAGCCATAGTTTTAAATTACTTTGAGCTTCTACTTTGTTTTCTATACTATCTTCTAAGAAAGGGAAAAAGTCTATTCCTGTTACTTGTTCTATTTTGTTAACAGAGCAAACGTAGTCTTCTATATTAAAATTGTTAGGGGCATTTTCGCAGATAAATCCTATGGCTTTCGGCTCTGGATTCATAGATAATACAACCTTAAAGAAAGCTTTTGGTACTGCTACTTTGTTTTTTCCAATAGTAGAAAAGTTTTCATCCAATATAGGACCGCAAACAATGTATATCTCACCATACCTTTTTGCCCACTGTCTGCAGAGAGATTCTATTTCTTCCCAATCTCCAGCATTAAGTTTCTGGTCTTGAGGACATATATTTGTTAGTAGAAAGCTTTCATACATTGCTTTCTTACTCCATTTAGCATCACCAGCAGGATACATGTGTCCTCTTGACCAGCCACTATGTTTGTAATCTTCTAAGGAAGCACGTGGCTTTCTTACTTGTTCATCTTCCCTGAAAGCATTAGAAGAAGTCCTTTTCAGTTTTCCGTTGGCATATTGTTTAGTTTCTTTCCATGCTACCCAATTAGGAATCTTGTTGTCGAGATTGTACGAAACGGTGTATGCAAGTCTATAAAGCAACTGTTCTTTCCTATCTTTTAGGGGAGAACAATAAGTGATAGTATCTTTGTCATTGACTATTTGTTGTTCCTCCGTAGAGGAGCTTTTAGATGGACTTGTAGCAAAAACACATGCTACACACAAGGCTGTTAAAATGCCTATCAGCAGTATTTTTACTCTTCTGCTCATTTTATTTTTTATTCTACCACGATTATGTAATAGTTCTTTTTACCCTTTTGGACCAAAATATATTTGTTGTTCAAAAGGCAAGAAGAATTGGCTATATAATCTTCTTTTATTTTTTCTTTATTGATAGACAAAGAATTTTCTTTTAAAGCTCTACGTACTTCTCCTTTGGAAGCGAGAACTTGAGTTTTTTCCGCCAAGAGGTCTATTATTCCAATGCCATTTTCTATGTCTGACTTGCTTACTTTGAATTGAGGGACACCATCAAATACACTTAAAAATGTTTGTTCGTCAAGTTTTTTAAGAGTTTCTGTTGTTCCTTTTCCAAATAATATCTGAGAAGCTTCTATAGCTGCATTGTAATCTTCTTCGCTATGAACTTTGATGGTAATATCCTTAGCTAAAGCCTTTTGAAGAATTCTTTGAGAAGGATCTGCTGCGTGTTGTTTTTCTAACTCGCAAATCTCTTCTTCTGATTTTAATGTGAATATTCTAATAAATCGGGCTGCATCTTCATCAGACAGATTCAACCAGAATTGATAGAAAGCGTAAGGGGAAGTTTTTTCTCTGTCTAACCAAACATTGCCTTTCTCTGTCTTACCAAATTTCTTTCCATCAGCTTTTGTTATCAATGGACAAGTGATAGCGTATGCTTCCTTGTCAAGAGTTCTACGGATGAGTTCTGTGCCTGTGGTTATATTCCCCCATTGGTCGGAGCCTCCCATTTGAAGTTTGCAGTCGTAGTTTTCAAATAGATAAAGAAAATCGTAGCCTTGCATCAATTGATATGAAAACTCTGTAAAAGATATTCCCGTTTCTATTCTTTTTTTAACAGAATCCTTAGCCATCATATAATTAACGGTGATATGCTTTCCTATCTCACGGATAAAATCTATGAAACTCCAGCCTTTCATCCAGTCGTAGTTGTTAAGAATCTGAGCATGGTTAGGTTTGTCTTCAGAAAAATCTAAAAATTTTTCCAATTGTTTTCTTATACATTCCTGATTATGCTGTATGGTTTCAGGAGTAAGAAGGACTCTTTCCTGACTCTTGAAACTTGGGTCGCCTATCATTCCTGTAGCACCTCCTAAAACAACCAAAGGCCTATGACCACAAGCTTGAAAATGTGTAAGAATCATTATGCTTACTAAGTGTCCTATGTGAAGACTATCAGCAGTTGGGTCTATACCTACGTATGCTGTAGCCATTCCTTTTTTTAGTTCGTCTTCTGTTCCCGGCATTATGGTGTGGATCATATTTCTCCACTTTAGTTCTGCTACAAAATCTTTCATCTATTTATGTGTTATATATTGTTATACGAAGTGCAAAAATACTACTTTTTGTAACACCTTTTGAAAAATATTTTACATTTTTTTCAAAAAAAAGTTTGGTAGGTTATAAATTTAATATAATTTTGCGGTGTAATACTTTACTATTACACTAATACAGTATAACAATTAAAAACCATACAAAAATGAAAACAGTAAAAGGATTTGCAGTGATTTTAATACTGCTATTGAGTGTAGGAATTACATATGCTCAAAATCATGTAAGAGGTACTATTATAGACAAATCAACCTCACAACCTATTGCTTTTTGCAACGTCATGCTTTATTCAGATACTACCGAAAACGCTACTTTATTAGGTGGTGGAGTTTCAGATGAAAAAGGAGAATATTCTATTGCATACCACAAACATGCCAAGTTTATTACTTTTTCTTTTATTGGTTACAAATCAGTTTCTCTTCCTTTAAAGGAGAATTCCAAGAGAGTAAAGGATACATTACATATTAATCCCGTATTTTTAGAAGTAGATAGACAAACCTTATCTACAATAGAAATTTTTGCACAACAAAAGCGTTTTGAAATGACTAATGACGGTGTAGCAATGAACATTGATGAAGATGTTTCTTCTTCAACTGCCAATGCTTTTGAACTATTAAGAAAAGTACCGGGAGTGGTCATAGACAAAGACGAAAATATACAACTTAATGGTAAAAGTGGTATTCTTTTTCAATTTGATGGAAGAGATATTCGTGTGCCTTATTCTGCTATAAAAAGTATGTTGAAAGCTATGCCTCCTTCTTCAATAGAAAAGATAGAAACAATAAACAATCCTTCAGCAAAGTATGAAGCAGAAGGAACAGCTGGTATTATAAACATAAAGATGGCTAAACATGAAACACTTGGTTGGTCTGGTGAAGCCAATCTATGGACAGCATACGACAAGGAATGGAAACATAACGAAGGAATAAACCTTAACTATGTTAATGATAGATGGACTTTCAATACGTCTCTTTCCTACAACCGTTGGGCAGGAGAGACAGAGTTAGAAAACACTACATATATATTTACTAATCCTATGACTCGTATGAAAACAGATAAAGCCATCAACGATTATGATTATCGTGGGTATAATGGCAGTTTTTCTACAGATTTTAAAATAAATGATAAATCCTCTATTGGTGCCATGCTTTCTATCAATGGCAATCACCAACCTGAAAGCGAAAATCCTTTAACTAAAACACGTATCTCTACTTTCCCTTATAATATTATAGACTCTTCTTATTCTAACAACAGTTCGGAGCATGGTAATGGAAGAAATATTGCTGCAAACCTGTGGTATTCCCGTAAATTAGACAGCATAGGAGGACAATATTCTGTTACTATTGATTACAACAACAACAAATCAAAAGAATATTGCTTTGACGAGGCAAAATATTACAATGGAGATTTTGCAACCTTGATGAAAACAGGTTCAGATAGGGACTCTACAGAAAACCTTTACAATACTTACTCTTTAAAATTTGACTTGATAAAACCATTAAGCGAAAGAATATCTTTGGAAGCCGGAGCAAAGACTCGTCTTACAAAGGTAGAAAACGATTTCACCTGTTACGAAGACGGTGCATATAATGATGATGTTTCAAATCATCTTGACTATACTGAAAATGTTAATGCTCTTTATACCTCATTTTCTCACAGAATCACAGACAAACTATCCTACCGTTTAGGTCTTAGAGCAGAGCATACTCATACCAATATCAAACAACAAGTAAATAATTCAGAAAAAACTACGGATTATATAGACATCTTTCCTAATGTTAATTTGAACTATAAGGTTGGGGAAATGGATAATCTTACTCTTGTTTATTCATACCGTATCACACGTCCTGAATACAATTCCATGAATCCTTTTGTTGAAAAAGAAAATGAATATCTTTTCAAATCAGGAAACCCTGACTTGAAAGCACAATATACTCATTCTTTGAATTTAAGTTATGCTTTTCATTACTTCTTATTTTTCAACGCTTCATACGATTACACCAACGACATCATACACGAGACTCGTTACCTTCGTCCCGGTACTCTTATTTTTGAAGAAAAGCCTTATAATCTTGGACACTCACAACATGCTGCTTTAGGGTTAAGTACTGCACTTCCATTAGGAAAACATTTAGAATATACTCTATGGGCTCAAGGTACATGGATGCAAACTCAAGTTGATGACCCTATGCTAAAAGTTAATGTTGAGAAATTTGGGTTTATGACATGGCAGTCTTTAAGATTAGATTTCTTCTTTAAAACAAAATTAACCCTATCTGCTTTCTATATGACAGGTGGTTCTCAAGGCACATATTCTTTTGGAGATATGTATTCATTTGATATAAATCTTAGTAGAGAATTTCTTAATAAGAGTTTAAAGACATCTATCGGTGTTGGACAATTGCCTAAACGAACTTTCCATGTAGATATGGAATCCGAAAATATGAGAATGAAGAATAATATAACTTGGCAACATCCAATGGTTTCTTGCTCTGTGTCTTATTCATTCGGGAAGAAAGCTAACAATAATACCCTTCAACGTATCAAGAACAACGATATGGAAGAGCGTACAGGAGGAGAAAACTCCATGGGTCAAGGTCAAAATAAACAATAATCAAGAAATTTCATTCAAAAACGGGGATTTTACATAACAAAAACGCCGTTTTGATTTATGAAAACGGCGTTTTTGAAAATCAAAACGAAGAAAATAAATTTATAAAGCAATGATAAAGATAGAAGATTTAACATTCTTTTACAAAAAGAATAAGATTGTACTTGACAGTATTAATTGCAACCTGAAAGAAGGTAGAATCTATGGACTGTTAGGTAAGAATGGGGTGGGGAAGACTACACTCTTACATCTTATAGCAGGATTAAAGTTTCCAAAGCAGGGAGAAGTAAAAGTATTGGACATTATTCCTCAAAAAAGGACAGTAGATTTTTTACAAGAGGTGTTCTTTTTAAATGAAGAAATGCCTGAGTGTGATTTTTCAATAGAGAATTTTGAGAAATACAATGCAGTGTTTTATCCTAATTTCTCCGCAGAGGATTTCAACAACTATCTGCAAGAGTTTGAGATTGAAAATAAAAAGCAAAAACTTAATAAGTTGTCTTTTGGCACAAAGAAAAAAGTATATATAGCTTTTGGTCTTGCATGTAATACTAAATACATTTTTCTTGATGAACCGACAAATGGTTTGGATATTCCAAGTAAGTCTGCATTCAGGAAAATAGTTATGAAGGCGATGTCAGATGAAAAGACAATGATTATTTCCACTCATCAGGCAAGAGATTTGCAAAACGTTTTGGACAGTATAGTTATCCTTGATAAAACTAAGGTGCTTCTTAATGCAGATGGAGAGGAAATAACTGAGAAACTTTGGTTCGGTATAGAAGATAAAGTAAATGCAGAAAAAGTTCTTTATCAGGAAGATAACGTGGCAGGATTTGCTGTGGTTAAAGAAAATAAAGAAGGACGAGAAAGCAATTTGGATGTAGAGATGTTATTTAATGCTGCTTTCTTGAATAAGAGTTTGTTTAATGAATTATTTAACAAAAATAAGGAGGACAAGTAAAATGTTTAATTTTAGAAGATTTTGTGCTCTGTTTCAGAGAAATTTTATGATAAACAGAAATACTTTTTTGGTTATTTCCACTATCCATATTGTGGGAGTGGCTATGTTAATGGTATTCTATAGTATTAATATGCCTAATAACATAACAATGACTGATACTTTTTCATTTTTTTATGTTTTCTTTTTAATTTCTTGCGGGATAGGGGCTTCTATGCTTCCTTTTAGAAATTATGATAAGAGATATAATCGTTCTGAAAGCATACTTTTGCCTGCAAGCATAGAAGAAAAGTTTGCTGTCAATTTTGTTATGGCTTTTATTTTAGTGCCTGTTGTTACATTTGTTACAATGTTCTTAGGAATGGAATTAGGACACTTGGTAAATTGGATTAGATTTGATAAGTATGTGCTTTTGTATAAAGAAACTCTATACAAGTTCTCTCACTATGGCAATTGGTTCTCTGTTTATCTGTTCATGTCTTTTTCTTTTTTGGGAGCTATTTTGTTTAAAAAGAATAAACTGTTAAAGACTTGGGCTATAGTTTTTGGTTTGGGATTTTTAAGTGTAGTAGGTCTTAGTATATGGATTTATTTGAATTACAGAAATGTGATGAATGGCAGTATGCAACACTTTTTACAGGACAGTAT
>REGX01097980.1_pt1 | contig 12549 bp, 11 predicted proteins | sample 2276321 | NCBI WGS metagenome assembly REGX01 (sample SAMN08335021, study PRJNA423103) | bovine gut metagenome | biome: bovine gut metagenome; feature: rumen; material: feed digesta; isolation source: rumen digesta from from 15 high feed efficiency cows and 15 low feed... | host: Bos taurus ... | reverse complement strand
ATCAACAGCCTTGCTGCTGAGGGTAAGATGCCTAATATCTCTATCGTTATCAACGGTATTGATATGTCTAAGAAGAAGTATGGCTACTACTATGGTTATGGTAAGTATGCTAAATACGGTAAGTATGCACGCTACGGCAACTACAGTCGCTATGGTTACGGCTATAGCTATGGCAAGTACGTCGGCTACAGATCTTACGGACATTATGGAACTTACGGTTCTTATGGTAGCTATGGTAACTATACCAACAGCCACTACGGAAACAAGGACGATAATTCTATTAAGAGATAAAGATGACTATAGCTGTAGATTTTGACGGTACTATCGTCGAACACAGATATCCAGAGATAGGTCGTGAGATACCATTCGCAACGGAAACGTTGCGAATGCTTATCGAAGACCATCATCGTTTGATTCTCTGGAGCGTAAGAGAAGGAGATTTGCTTCAAGAGGCAGTTGACTGGTGTGCAGAACGTGGTGTCACATTCTGGGCTGTTAACAGAGACTACCCTGAAGAGGATGGAACCAAAAACAATAACCATTTCTCCAGAAAACTCAAGGCAGACTATTTCATCGATGACCGAAATATTGGCGGTTTACCTGATTGGGGACAGATCTATCAGATGGTTAAAACTGGTAAGACTTACCGTCAGATTATCAAGGAAAGTTTATCACGCGATCTTCCACAAGAGGCTCCTAAGAAGAAGCACTGGTGGAGTAAGTAAAATAAAAAAAAGGCGATTTTCATTAGAAAATCGCCTTTTTTATTCTTAATGGCATTGACCACAATATCGCCCGGTTCTCTTTTGGGGCAAGAGAATAAAATTTGAAATAATGGTCTAGCTTTAACTTCAGGGTTTCAAAATAATAACCTATTCCAGAACGCACCTTATGCTTTCTGCCATACTTGCCAAAGTTTCCTCTTTCGAAAACTATCTCCAAAATATCTTCCTGACACTTTCTATCCGACTTATCCAGCTCATAAGGGAAAGACAATGGATTGAACTGCATTTTATCAATTAGTACACTTCCCACTGCCCTGAATGCAAAGGTATAGTCTATCTCGGACAGAAGGTGCTTTAATTTATCCGAATTATAATTGAGATTTGCCAATAACACCCATAAATCACAAAACTGTCGAAGGCCTACTCCAATTTCAATGAAGTGATGCCAAAGGTGAAGAAAGGTATAAATGATTTCGACTTCTGGCTCAAAAACAGGAACTTCAAAATCATTTACCTTTCGATAGGAGACTTTTGATTTTCGAATCATCTTGTCAAAAGATGCCTGGACAGAAGATGAGGCAAAAGTAAGAAGTTGATAGTGCATTTCAAACTCGACTGTATTATGATTGAATGCAAGGTGCAGATCCTCCCCCACCTCGTATTCTACATTCCAGGTTGACGCAATAACACTCTTAGCCATTTCAAAGTTTGCCTCATCAAGATAAAAATCAATATCTCCAGAGCACCTAGAAAGTGGATCACGATAAAGGCAACTGATAGTCTGTCCTTTCATTACCACAAAACGGATATTATGGGAATTCAGCAACTCACATAAAGCTTTCATCTCTGAATTCACCACTCTATTGCGATCGGCCATTTCATTATAGGTGGTAAAGCTATCAACGGCATCATATTTCGAAAGAGAAACACCATTCTTTTTATCCATAAGTACCTGGGCCACCATACCATTTACACACTGTTTGTTGGCAGTTTCCATTGCGGCCTTATAGGCATCAGAAGGCATAGGAGTGCCATGCAGCTGCTTACCAGTAAGTGCCGCACGAAGCATCATCAAAACAAATTCTTCCTTTGTCATTCTATTTCTATTTTACTGCAAAGTTAAAAAAAACTACGAGAAACTTTTCTTCTTAAAGCACTTTTTTAAGAAGCTGATGATTTACGTGAATAATCCATCCATGAAAAAAGGAAAAGAGACGCTTTGAGACGTGTACGAGCAATATCGTTGAGCATAAAAAATAAAACAAAAAAATATTTTTTTATTTTTTCGTCTTTAACTAATTGATTGACTGATGATTTGGCTGAAAGCAATAATTCTTGATTTGAAAATTAAATGAGAATGACTATTAAAGAAACTAACCCAAAGGGACCTTACAATAAAGCAAATACAAAAAGAAATATAAACATCATCTACTGAACGATAACGCAAAAAAATATTTTGAATTGTTAAAAAATACAACCCGTACGTTTAGGACGTCTAAACGGCCTATTTAGCCCACCCAAATGGCCTATTTACAAACTCAAAACAGCAAAGATAAAAACAAGCGAACAAACTACAAGAAAGTTATTATGCCTATATCAACTACAAATCGTAAAGCAAAATAATTGCTTTCAGCCAAACTCACTATCATACAAGAAGTTAAGAACAAAAAACAAAAAAAATAAAAAGTTATTTTCATTTTTTTTGCTGTCTGAAAACTATAGAGCAAAATATACCCACCAAATAATCCACCAACGATGCAAACATTTCCCAAACATAAAGTTTATACAAGCCATATACCTAAATTCACAAAAAAACCTAGCATATATAAACACGAAGAGGGTATTTTTTACAAGAAAAATTATCTAATTAGAAATTTTCTTTGTAAATTTGTAGCTGACTTTGTAAAAACAAGAATAATAATTAAAAACAATAATAAATAATGGCAGCATTAGGAACTATTAGAAAAAGAGGCGTCATTCTGATTTGTATTATCGGATTTGGCCTCTTCGCCTTCATTGCTGAAGAGTTCTTCCGTTCTATGGAATCTACCAAGAACAGTGAGCGTCAGCAGATAGGCGAAGTTTTAGGTGAGAAAATCGATGTGAATGAATTCCAGAAACTCATCGATGAGTACACCGACGTTATTAAAATGCAGCAGGGCACAGACAACCTGCCAGAGGAGCAGTTGAACCAAATCAAGGATATGGTTTGGAACACTTATGTTCAGTCAAAGCTCGTCGAGAACGAGGCTAAGGAACTTGGCCTTACTGTAACCGACAAGGAACTTCAGAACATCCTCAAGGAAGGTACTAACCCAATGCTTTTGCAGACACCATTTGTAAACCAGCAGACTGGCCGTTTCGACGCAAACGCACTTCAGAAGTTCTTGTCAGACTACAATGCTAACAAGAATTCTCAGAATGCTAACCCACAGATGATGGAGCAATACACCAAGATCTTCAACTACTGGAGCTTCATCGAGAAGACACTTCGCCAGCAGACACTTGCTCAGAAGTATCAGAGCCTTCTCGCTCACTGCTTCCTTTCAAACCCTGTAGAGGCTAAGATGGCTTTCAAGGAGGAGAACGAGGAGAGCAACATTCAGTTGGCAGCATTCCCTTACACTGACATCGAGGATGCTAAGGTGAAGATTGAGGAAAGCGACTTGAAGGCAAAATATGATGAGTTGAAGGCTCGTTTCAAGCAGCCTATCGAGAGCCGTGACATCAAGTTCGTTGACGTTCAGGTTGAAGCAAGCCGCAACGACTTGGCTGCTATCAACAAGGAGTTCGCTGGATATCAGAAGGCTCTTGCTACAGCAGCTGATCCTGCTGAGGCAGTTCGCAAGGCAGCTTCAACTGTTCCTTACCTCGGTATTCCTGTAGGAAAGGATGCTTTCCCATCAGACATCGCAGCTTTGGTTGACTCAATTTCTGTAGGCTCAACTACAGGTGTTGTAGCTAACAAGGAGGACAATACTTTGAACATCGTTCGCTTGGTTGCTAAGCAGCAGTTGCCAGACTCTATCCAGTTCCGTGTTATCCAGGTTGCTGGCGCTACAGCAGATGCAGCTCATAAGACTGCAGACTCTATCGCAACAGCTCTTAAGGGTGGTGCCGACTTCGAGGCTATCGCTAAGAAGTATGGTCAGACTGGCCAGAAGTCTTGGTTGACAACAAAGCAGTATCAGTTCGACCCATCTATTGATGAGGATACAAAGAACTATCTCAACACATTGAACACTGCAGCTGTTAACTCAATCAACAACATCACTCTTTCTCAGGGTAATGTTATCGTTCAGGTTCTCGATCGCAAGAACATGATCAACAAGTACACTGCAGCTGTTATCAAGAAGTCTATTGATTTCTCAAAGGATACATACCGCTCAGCATACAACAAGTTCTCTAGCTTCATCAGTGCAAACCAGAGCGCAGATGCTTTGTTGAAGAATGCAGCAAAGAATGGTTATAAGGTACAGGAGTTGAGAGACGTAACTACATCTTCTCACTATGTAGCAAATATCCGTCAGACACGTGATGCTTTGAAGTGGTTGTTCGAGGCTAAGGAGAAGGAGATTTCTCCACTTTACGAGTGCGGCAACAACGATCACCTCCTCATCGTAGTACTTGACAAGATTCACGAGGCTGGCTATCGTCAGTTGAGCGACCCTCAGGTAAAGGAGATGGTTAAGGCAGAGGTATTGAGAGACAAGAAGGCTGAAATGCTTGAGCAGAAGGTTGCTGGTGTTAAGAGCATCGCAGCAGCTAAGGCTAAGGGTGCTAAGATTTCTACAGTAAATCAGATCACTTTCGCAGCTCCAGTATTCGTTGCAGCAACAGGTGCTAGCGAGCCAGCTCTTTCTGGTGCAGTTTATGCAACCAAGAAGGGTGCTTTCGCTCCTCACGCTGTAAAGGGTCAGGCTGGTATTTATCTCTATCAGGTTACAAGCAAGCAGAACCGTCCAGTTAAGTTGGATGAGAAGAGCGAGGAGCAGAAGCTTCGTCAGAAGTCTATGCAGTATGCTGGTAACTTCATGAACGAGCTTTACCTCAACGCTAAGGTAGTTGACAACCGTTATCTCTTCTTCTAATCAGAAGAGATAACCTCAAACATATAAAAAGGGATGCTTTCGAATGAAAGCATCCCTTTTTTATACCTTATTATATATAGTCTAAATATCCATATTCAAAACCTGCTCTACTATTGGGGCCATATCGTAATACTTGTATTCAGCCAGTCTTCCACCAAAGATTACATTCTTGCAGTTCTTTGCCAAGTTGCGATAACGTTCTGCCTTACTATTATTCTCCTCATCGTTTACAGGATAGTAAGGTTCCATTCCATCCTTCCACTCGGTTGAATACTCACGACTGATTACAGTTTTAGGATTCTCATATACAGCCTGACCAAAGCTCTCGAAATGCTTATGCTCAATCACTCTAGTGTAAGGAGTTTCCGCATCCGTATAGTTTACAACAGCATTGCCCTGATAGTTGGCTGTATCCTTTACCTCCGTCTCAAAGCGAACTGTTCTAAAGTTCAGCTTACCAAACTGATAGTCGAAGAATTCATCCAGTTGACCAGTATATACCAACTGAGTGCAATGCGCCTCAAACTTGTCTGATTTAACCTCCCATTCACCCTGGGCATCCTGACTACGCTCGCAGTCAAAGAAGTCAACACCAGTAATTGTCTCAACCCCCTCAAGCAAGCCATCAATCAGTTTATTATAGCCACCGATAGGAATACCCTGATAGCTATCGTTGAAATAATTATTATCAAAAACCAAACGAACAGGCAATCGCTTAATGATAAAAGCAGGAAGATCAGTACACTTTCTACCCCACTGCTTCTCGGTATAACCCTTAATTAACTTCTCATAGACATCCTTACCGATAAGCGTCAAAGCCTGTTCCTCAAGATTACGAGGTTCCGACACGCCTTCGGCTTTCATCTTCTCTACAGCCTCTTTACGCTGCTCATCCAACTTGGATAGTGCTTCCTCAGGAGTCTTCACACCCCATAATTCAGCAAAAGTATTCATATTGAAAGGCAAATTGTATAAGGAGCCCTTGAAGTTGGCTACAGGAGAATTTGTATATCGGTTAAACTCAACAATATCATTTACAAAATTCCATACCTGCTTGTTGGAAGTATGAAAGATGTGAGCACCATACTTATGCACATTGATACCCTCAACATTCTCACAATACAAATTGCCACCAAGTTGAGCACGCTTGTCAATCACAAGACATCTTTTACCTGCCTTGTGAGCTCTGTAAGCAAAGGTAGCTCCAAACAAACCGCTACCAACAATAAGATAATCGTATTTTTTCATAATACGCAAAAGTAATCAATATTTTAGAAAGCAACAAATAAACGATAGATTTTCTTTGCTTTTCACGAAATTAGCCTTATCTTTGCAGAAAATTATCGACAATGAGAAAAGCAATACTAGCTGCACTTCTGGCTTTGATAACATTGACAGCAGGTGCTCAGAAGAAATCACAGATAACAGAATGGGACATTTACGCTGGTCCTATGGTTGGAGTAAACTACTCAACACTCACCTCTCTTAAAGGTAACTGGCAGCCTGGTCCTGTAGTTGGTGGATTTGTTGAAGTGTATGTCACACCTCAATTCTCTATTAATGTATCAGCTTCATGGTCACACGTAGGAACAAATCATGCTAACGCAAGTGATTCTATCATTATAAAGAACTATGTCCCTGGTTCCTATAGTTACCAGATTGATTATATCAATACTGTCTATATGGCCAAATACCATTTCAACGACACATGGGCTATCGAGGCTGGACTGAATATGGGCTATGAGTTTACTGCTACCCGCCAGAGACAAGGAAATAGCACGAAATACAACATCGAGGATCATATCCACCAAGGATCTTTCTCTATTCCTGTTGGCGTGAGCTACACTATCAATAACAAATGGCAGATAGATGGAACGATCAGTTGCCAAGTAAACAAGTTGGCAACGGGAAATGTTGGCAAAAGACTATTAGGAAACTCAAGAGTAATGGGAGCACAGGTTACTGTGGGATACCGTTTCCAATGTATGTAAGCAAAACAAGATATCAATGAAAAAGCCCCTCAGCTATGAGGGGCTTTTTCATTGATATTAGTGAACTGTAAGTTTTACCAATTCAATCTTTGTATTTGTATTCTTAAGTATCTTGAATTCAAAATTCCGAATATTAATAACTTCATTCAACTTAGGGAAGCTCTGATATTCGTGGAGAATCAAACCACCTATCGTCATATATTCATCCGATTCCGGCAATTCAAGATCAAACTCCTCATTCACATTGTCCACCTCTAAACGGGCAGAAAGTATATAAGAGCCATCTTCAAGCTTCTTCGATATGTATTTATCACTATCATGCTCATCCTTGATATCGCCAAAGATTTCCTCCACAATATCCTCCAGACTCACAATGCCACTAGTACCTCCAAATTCGTCAACAACCACGCCAAGACTCTTTTTCTGCTGAAGGAATATCTTCATTAATTTCTGGGCAGCCATCGTCTCAGGAACAAAAGGCATGGTCAGAATATGCTCATGCCACATATCGGGATTATGAAACATCTCTGAGCTGTGAATATAACCGATAATGTGATCGATATCCTCTTTATAGACGATTATCTTGCTATTACCACTCTCAATGAATTTCTGCTGAAGTTCAGAAAGAGAGCAGTTCTCTTCGACCGCTTGAATCTCGGTTCTAGGAACCATACAATCCCTTACTTTACATTCGGTAAATTCAAGTGCATTCTGGAAAATCTTAACCTCATCCTCTACCTCATCCTCGTTCTTGGCATTGTCGATACTCGATTGAACAAGATAGTCCAAGTCCACTTTCGAGAATCCCTCATCATCTTCTTCTTTTGGCAGATGAATTCTGAACAAGCGCAAGCAGCAACGACTCATAAAGGTAGAAATCTTACTGATTGGCCATAAGACTATGTAGAAGAAATAGGCCAAAGGAGCAAAAATAGTCAGCAAGCGGTTTGGGTTACTCTTAAACAAGGTCTTCGGAAGGAACTCACCTGTAAAAAGCACCACCAGTGTAGAGCAGATAGTATCCAGCACTACTCTTGTTGCAGAATCGAAAGGAGCAAAAAGTGTAGTATCAAAAATAGCAGCAAAGAGAATGCCATAAACCACCAATACAATATTGTTACCAACAAGCATTGTTGAGACAAAGCCATTCGGATGATTATAGAATATCGAAAGGATATGCTGCGAAAAACCATTTTTTTCCTTATCCATCTCTACCAACATACGATTGGAAGAGATAAAAGCAATTTCCATTCCACTAAAGAAAGCTGAAAAAGCCATCGAAACAATAATTGCAATAATCAGTCCTGTCATATTCCTATTTGCTTTTATTATTGAGCGGAAGGAGCTGCCTGCTTTGCTCTGGCAACAGCCTGAGGACGGAATTTCTCCTTGATACTATCAGGTTGAGAACGCATTGTATCAGTTGGATTATCGCTGGTTACATCAGCCCTCTCGAAACTACCCTTTGTATTGGTCACAATATACTTGGTCATTCTATCGTCACTCTTGAAGTAGTTACCCTCCAAAGTACGTTCTGGAGTTACTAGCTTGCTATAACGATAGCTCCACAACTCATGTTTTAATTCATCCCAATAAAGCTGTTCGCTATTAAAACGAAGTCCATCCTTGGTGAGAATTCTCACTCTTCCATGTAATACCCACAATTTCTGCTGGTCGTAATACCAGGCAGTATCACACTGAATGTAGCTGTTGATATGGAAACTCTGATCGAACTGTTCCAACAAGACACCTTTGTCAAATACCTGACGAGATGGATTTTTCTTTTCATTCACCTCCCATCTTTCTGCAACAATACGATACTTGATAACTCCAGAATCACTTATAAGCGTATTCACTCCATAGGTGGTCATCATCGCTACAGAGTCTCGGTCATAAATGGCTGGAGCCGTATGTTCAACTTGTTCCTGACAAGATGCCAGAAACAAGCTGCCTACTACAATATTTATAATATATAATGCTTTACGAAACATTTGAATACTTCAAACCAATAGCATTATTGAACCTTCCACTTAGCAAACCAGTTCTCGTTGAAGGTAAATCCGATATTGATGCGGAAGGTATTCTCCTTTATCAAGCCTGGAGCAGAAGTACGAACCCACTGTCCACTGATATTCAACTGACTACGGTTGTTATAGCTATTAGTAATTGGGAAGCCGAAACCTGCAGTCAGGCTATATTCACTAGGACCATCGTTGCCGTTTACAGATAAATATGGTGAAGCATAGCTGAAGCCCATTCGATAATGAACTCGCTTAAAATAGCTGCGCTTTCTTTCATCTGGAACAAAATCAATACCAAGGTTATACTTTTTGCGGTCCTTATAAATACCATCGATTAAGGAGCCTTTCAAATTGTCTTCATTGGCAAAAGATGGATAGCCAATTGAACCCCACTTCTGGAGTGTCCAGTCAAAACCAACCTTTAACTGATTATTATGATTCCACATAGCACCAACACCGAACATATCTGGCAATTTATGGGCATTTGCTATAGAGGAAGTCGCTGTATCGGTTACATTGGTAGAAGAATTCACACTATACTGGGCCAGATCGGCATCTGCCTTAAGATTATGGCCAGGACTGAAAGTGGCACCGAGAGTCACCCAATCCTTGTCTAATGCCTTCAAAGTATACTGTACACCAAGATCCAACTTGTAGTTGTGGACATTGGTAGAATAAACTCTACTGGTAGTTTTCGCATAAGTCTCTGTAAAAGAAACAGAGGTAGAGCGCTCGTATGTTCCCCAGAAATAAGAGAGATTAGCACCAACAGACAATCCTTTAATTGGCGACCAACCAGCACCCAAATAGATCTGATGCAAACCACCTGAACCACTATGTGTAATAACAGAGGAAACAGGTTCGTTCATATCATCACCCTTGAATACTGTAGAGGATGTTGTATAGTTATATCCAATTGTCGAGAATGGAAGAATACCAAAACTGATACCCAAATTCTTGGCAGCACGGAATCCTGCTACTACATATTCCAAATCGGCATTATGTGCATTCTTCCTCACTCCCCCTTCAGTGAAGTTGGTAATCTGTCCTGTTGCACCCATATCAAAGATGAAACTCAATGAGTCGATTGATGAATAGGAAGCAGGGTTAAGATAGTTCACCTGATTATGTTCGTGAAATCCAATTCCCACGCCATTCATACCACGATTGAAACCAGAAGCCTGATCGGCTAATACGCCCAGACCATATTGGCTATAAGGAGAATTGGTGCCGCTCTGGGCTCCTGCTGAAATAGCTGCGCCCATCATAAGGGCTGCTACAATTAGTTTCTTCATTATTTTGAAATGTGTTATAACTATGGATAAATGATTATCCCGAGGCTCTCAATCATGGAATCTTTATCCACGATTACCTACTAGACTGCAAAAGTATTGAAAATTTTCGAGATAAAAGAACGATAAGTCAAAAAGATAAGTTATTTTTGCATCGTGAAACGTTTTAAATATATTTTAAGAACATTTGTCGCTCTAGTATTAATTTGTGTTACAACAAAAGTCGCGGCCAATGATTCCATCCAGATATCATTAATTACCTGCGGACCAGGCAATGAGGTCTGGGCCCAGTATGGACATACTGCCATCCGATTCAAGGATATGCGCAATAATGCCGATCTTGCCATCAACTATGGCATGTTTTCATCCAGTCAGCCATATTTTATTCCTAGATTTATCTTTGGTCTTACCGACTATTGCGTGGGGGTTATATCCTTCAGCGATTTCATGGCGGAATACCAATACGAGGGAAGAGGGGTAAAAGAGCAGGTTCTTGATATTTCGGATGCCGACAAGGAGGCTATTCGAGCTGCACTCGCAGAAAACCTTAAGCCTGAGAATATTACTTACAGATATAACTTCTTCTACGACAACTGTACAAGCAGAGCCCGAGATATGATTATCAACCATCTGCAAGGCAAGGTTGTCTATCCAGAAAGACGACATATCAAGGACTCTTTCCGAGACTTAATACATGAATGGAACTACGATTATCCCTGGATTCAGACAGGTGAGGACGCTCTCTTGGGAGTACAGGCAGATATGCACACTTCGAAAGAGGAACAGCAGTTCTTGCCTCAAAACCTTTTCGATGATTTCTCACATGCAACTTACAATGGTAAAAAGTTAGTAAAAGAAACCAATATTCTTTTACAACAACCAGCAAAAGTGGTTGAGAGTAGTTTCCCATTTAGTCCTATGGATATTGCACTATTTCTGCTTATCCTTGGCACACTCATTTACTATCTGGAATACAAAAAGAAGAAAATTTATTGGGGATGGGATTTATTCCTGATGCTGGCAAGCGGACTTCCTGGCATTGTGCTCTTCCTGATGCTTTTCAGCCAGCACCCTTGCGTTCGCCTTAATCTCCTGATTTTCATTGCCAACCCTCTCCCACTATTCATGGCCTTCCGAGCTATTAAGAGAATAAGAAACCATCAACCCGACAAATGGTGGGTTGTGTGGGAAATAATGCTCATTATCGGCCTTGCTGGTGGATTAATTCAGCAATATCCTATTTCCATCACAATTATGGCATTAATTTTGCTGATGAATTGTATAATGAAGACAACCAAGTTTGTCAGAACCGATAAGAAAGAAGCAGAATAATGGCCAATAGATATATCACAGCGCTGCTCATAATCCTAGCAGCTACGGGCGTTGAAGCACAGAACTACGAGTCTGCGCTCAAGCTCGCATTGTCGGATATATCTTACCAGGAATTTATTCAGCAGCCAGAAGTAAGAGCCCTCGAGGATGACATTTTGTCAGTATTCAAGGCCTTCAAGCAGACTGACAACGAAAAAGATGACATACTTTATCCTTTCTGTATTCTAAGTATAGCCGATACTGTATCGGACGAAAACACTTCGAATGCAGACTATTCGACTTTCAAGTCAGACGACAATCGGATGTCGGATGTCTTGAGGCACTCCATTGTTATTCGAGGACCAAATTCCTAAATATGCCGTTTTCGATAGCTAAGTAGTTCACTTAACCATCGTAAAAGCACCACTTAGTCCCCCTAAGTGGCCCACTTAGGAAAAGCAAGGCTTATTTAATTAGGTATAAATGCTTATATCTCGATTAAATTTAGTATCTTTGCAACCAATTGTGCCTAAAAGGCATAGCATAATAACTCGAATAACAAATAAAATCAAAATAAAATGAATTTCAATAAGATTCTGAAATCATTGTTCGGTGATAAGTCTTCTAGAGATATGAAGACTATTCAGCCGTTCGTTGAAAAAGTAAAGGCTGAATATCCTAACATCCAGAAGCTGAGCCACGATGAGCTCCGCGCTAAGACAAAGGAGATTCAGAAGTATGTACAGGACGCTGGTAAAGAGCAGCGTGAGAAGATTGCCGAGCTCAAGGCTAAGATTGAGGACACTCCAATCGATGAGCGCGAGGCTATCTTCAACGAAATCGACAAGCTCGACAAGCAGGCGCTCGACAATTACGAGGTTGCCCTCAACGAGGTAATGCCTGTTGCATTCAGCATCGTTAAGGATACCGCTCGCCGTTTCTCTGAGAACGAGGATGTTGTGGTTACTGCAACAGAGTTCGACCGCGAGTTGGCAGCTGATCCTTCTAAGGATTTCGTCGATATCGATGGTGACAAGGCTATCTATCACAACTCATGGACTGCCGGTGGCAATAAGATGACCTGGCAGATGGTACACTACGATGTACAGCTTTTTGGT
>REGX01263470.1_pt1 | contig 12587 bp, 9 predicted proteins | sample 2276321 | NCBI WGS metagenome assembly REGX01 (sample SAMN08335021, study PRJNA423103) | bovine gut metagenome | biome: bovine gut metagenome; feature: rumen; material: feed digesta; isolation source: rumen digesta from from 15 high feed efficiency cows and 15 low feed... | host: Bos taurus ... | reverse complement strand
CTCCTTAGGGATATCGAATGCTACAATACGTGGAACCTGTGGCTTCATCTCCTCACGTGGATGATCGATTGTCTTCATCATCTCACCCATGATGTGCTCACGACCAGCCTTAGCCTGCATAAGCGCCTTCTCAAGGATTTCGAATGAAAGACCATCGCACTTGATATCCATCTGAGTAGCTGTCAAACCATCCTTGGTACCTGTAGTCTTGAAGTCCATATCACCCAAGTGGTCCTCATCACCGAGAATATCAGAAAGTACAGCGTACTTCTCCTCACCTGGATTCTTGATAAGACCCATTGCGATACCTGCAACAGGCTTCTTCATTGGAACACCAGCATCCATCAAAGCAAGAGTACCAGCACAAACAGTAGCCATAGAAGAAGAACCATTAGACTCGAGAATCTGACTTACCAAACGAACTGTGTAAGGGAAATCCTCAGGAATCTGGCCCTTCAAGCCACGCCATGCCAAGTGACCGTGACCAATCTCACGACGACCTACACCGCGCTGAGCCTTAGCCTCACCTGTAGAGAATGGAGGGAAGTTATAGTGAAGGAGGAAGCGCTGATAGCCCTTTGCAAGAACATTATCAACCATCTTCTCATCCAACTTAGTACCAAGTGTACATGTAGAAAGAGACATAGTCTCACCACGCTGGAAGATAGCACTTCCGTGAGGCATTGGGAGAGGAGAAACCTCACACCAAATAGGACGGATCTCTGTAGTAGCACGACCATCAAGACGCAAGCCCTCATCAAGGATACAACGACGCATAGCATCGCGCATTACATCGTCGAAGTAGCGAGTTGCCTCTGCATGCTTCTCCTCGAGATCATCCTCAGAAAGGTCTGTGTGAGCAGCATCATACTTCTCAAGGAACTCTGCCAAGAGAGCCTCAAAAGCATCGTGACGCTCCTGCTTAGGAAGAGCCTTGTGGTTAATATCGTATGCTGGCTGATAAAGTTCCTCGTGAATCTGCTTGCGCAAATCCTCATCGTTAACCTCATCATCGTATTCACGCTTCTTGTCAGTACCGAGTTCCTTAGCGAGCTCATCCTGAAGTTCACACATAGGCTTGATAGCCTCATGAGCAACCTTCAAAGCACCGATAAGATCCTGCTCAGATACTTCCTTCATCTCACCCTCTACCATCATGATATTGTCCTTGGTAGCACCAACCATCAAGTCCATATCAGCATCGGCCATCTGCTGGAATGTTGGGTTAACAACATATTCACCATTAATGCGAGCTACACGAACTTCAGAGATAGTATAATCGAATGGGATATCTGAACAAGCCATAGCAGCAGAAGCTGCGAAACCTGCCAATGCATCTGGCTGATCTACGCCATCTGCAGAAAGCAGCATAACCTGTACATAAACCTCACAGTGATAATCAGAAGGGAAAAGTGGACGAAGAGCACGGTCCACAAGGCGAGATGTTAAAATTTCATCGTCACTAGCTTTGCCTTCGCGCTTGGTGAAACCACCAGGGAAACGACCTGCTGCAGAATACTGCTCGCGATAATCAACTTGCAAAGGCATAAAATCTGTACCCGGAACTGCATCCTTTGCTGCACAAACAGTTGCGAGGAGTACGGTGTTGCCCATGCGGAGAACCGCTGCACCATCAGCCTGTTTTGCAACTTTTCCGGTCTCAATTGTGATGGTTCTGCCATCAGCCAATTGAACTGTCTTAGTTATTACGTTCATCTAAAATTTAAAAAACTGTTATTGTTTTGTCTTCATCTAATGTAAAACGGGGCAAAGATACCATATTTATAATTAACTAACGAATAAAAAGGCATTTATTTTCTATGATTTTAAAGAATTTATGAAATATCAATTATGAATTATCAATTAAATTATTACCTTTGCAATCATAAAACTTGGAAAAATACTATAGAAATGAAAATATCAAGATTTATGTCAGTTGCAGCTATCGTTTGCGCTGCCCTGGCAATGACTTCATGCAACAACAAGAAGTTTCACATTAATGGCGCCATCGCTGACGCCAAGGACTCTGTACTTTATTTGGAAAACATCGGTTTGAATGGCCCTGAGAAAATCGATTCTGTAAAGTTGGGCGAGGATGGCTCCTTTGATTTCGCCGAGGCTGCAGCCGATTCAGTTACTCCTGATTTCTACCGTCTGCGCATCGCCAACCAAACCATCAACCTCTCTATCGACTCTACTGAGACGGTTTCTGTAAAGGCTGCCTACCCTACAATGTCAACCAAATACGATGTAACTGGTTCTGAGAATTGTAACAAAATAAAGGAACTGGTATTCAAGCAGATGAATCTCCAGGCAACTATCGAGGCCATCGCCAAGAATCCTAACTTTGGTGTTGACTCTACTCAGTTGGCTATCAACAACGTAATTACAAATTACAAGAACGATATCAAGAAGAATTATATCTTCAAGGAGCCAATGAAGGCATACGCATACTATGCGCTCTTCCAGACCATCAACTTAGGAGGTATGGCTAACTTACTTTTCGACCCAAGAAACAACCGTGAGGATATCCAGGTATTTGCCGCTGTTGCAACTAGTTGGGATACTTTCTACCCTGGTGCTGAGAGAGGTAAGAACCTTCACCACATTACTATCGAGGGTATGAAGAATGTACGCATTATTGCAGCTGAGCGTGCCCAGAAGGTTGACCCTAGCAAGGTTTCTGTAAATGGAGTCATCGACTTGAGTCTTACAGACAACAAGGGACAGGTTCGCAAGCTCACCGACCTCAAGGGTAAGGTGGTTATGCTCGACTTCCATGTATTCGCAAGCGACAAGAGTGCACAACGCATTATGATGCTTCGTGAGCTCTACAACAAATACCATGCTCAGGGCTTTGAGATCTATCAGGTTTCCGTTGACCCAGACGAGCATTTCTGGAAGACTCAGACAGCTGCCATTCCTTGGATAAGCGTTCGCGACGAGGGTGGCTTGGATGCAGCAAGTCTTCGTTACTACAATGTTCAGAGCATTCCTACTTTCTTCCTCATCGACAAGAACAACACTTTGCAGAAGCGTGACGTTCAGATCAGAGACATCGACAAGGAGATTCAGTCGCTGCTCTAAAAAGAAGGACACACAAAACCAATTAATCTAATAAAAAATGTTGAAGAGAGTTTTATTTTTATCGGCAGTAGTAGCTCTTGCTATGGGAGCTCAGGCAAAAGTTAAGTTGCCGAATGTCGTTGGAGACAACATGGTACTCCAACAGAACACAGATGCCCGCCTTTGGGGATGGGCAGCCCCAGGAAAGAAAGTAAAGGTTACTACATCCTGGTCAAAGGATAAATATACTGCCGAGGCAGGAAAGGATGGCAAGTGGCTGGTTTCCGTAAAGACACCAAAAGCGAGCTATGATCCGCTTTCCATCACTTTCGATGATGGTGACAAGGTGACTATCAACAATGTTCTCTCAGGAGAAGTGTGGGTATGTGCTGGCCAGAGCAATATGGAAATGCCGGTAAAAGGCTTCAACAATTGTCCTGTACAGGGATATAATGATGAGGTAATTAATGCTAGTGATTATAAGGGTATCCATTATGTGAAGATTCCTAGTGTTATGAGTATGAAGCCTCTTGAGGACGCCAACTGCCATTGGGATGAAATCAACCCATCTACAGTGGGTGAATGCTCTGCCACAGGATATTTCTTTGCTCAGGCTGTGAACAAGGCACTGAACATTCCCGTTGGACTGATTCTTGCCAACAAAGGAGGTTCACGTGTGGAAAGTTGGCTTGATGAGGATAATTTGAAAAAATACACCAATGAGCCAACTGATACTGCTGGCATTGTCAAACAGTTCGCAACTGACTATCAGCGCACTTTGGTTTGGGGAAATGGTACTTTCCACCCTATTCTCAACTATAGCATAAAGGGCATCATCTTCTATCAGGGTTGTTCCAACGTAGGCGATCCTGCAGGCCAATACACCAGTCGTCTGAAGCTTCTCGTAGAGCAATGGCGTAGAGATTTCAAGTGTGGAGAGGTTCCTTTCTATTTCGTTCAGATAGCTCCTTATATCAATGGTGATCCTAAGGGAGACTGGGCTCCTCGCCTTCGCGAACAGCAGTTTAATGCATCCAAGGTGATTCCAAATAGTGGTATTGTCTGCACAGACGATTTGGTTTATCCATACGAGATCGACCAGATCCACCCTACTCAGAAGAAGCCTGTAGGCCGCAGATTAGCTTATCTCGCCCTCAACGAGCAGTATGGCATGAAGAATCTAATGTGCTATAGTCCTGAGTATAAATCCATGAAGATTGTTGGCGACACCTGCTATATCCGATTGGCAAACACCTATGAAGGCATCAATCGCTTTGGCGATATCCAGGGATTTGAGGTGGCAGGAGCCGACAAGGTTTTCCACAAGGCAAATGCCGTTCACTTCTGGAAACCAGAGGGAAGCGACTTGAATGAAACTATCGCCGTATCTTGTCCTGAAGTAAAGAATCCAGTAGCTGTTCGCTATAGCTTCCATAACTTCGACTTTGGAAATCTTGGTAATCAAGCCAACCTTCCATTATTCCCTTTCCGAACAGATAACTGGTAAAAACAATGCATCCACTCGATAAATTCAAATATTGTCCAGTTTGCGGTTCCGAGCATTTTGAAATCAACAACTTCAAAAGCAAGAAATGCAAGGACTGTGGATTCACCTATTACGCCAACCCAAGTTCGGCAACAGTAGCGCTCATCATCAATGAGAAGAACGAACTACTTGTCGTTAAGCGTAAGAATGAGCCAGCCAAAGGTACACTCGACCTTCCAGGAGGCTTTGTGGACATGGAGGAGACTGGTGAGGAAGGCGTAATTCGTGAAGTGAAAGAGGAAACAGGATTAGAGGTAGCTTCTGTGAAATATCTCTTCAGCCTGCCAAATCTCTATCGCTACAGTGAGATGATTATCCATACCCTCGATATGTTCTATCGTTGTAAGGTGGAAGACCTGAGCAAGGTTGTGGCTATGGATGATGCAGAAGAATATCAGTGGATAGCACTTGATAAGATTAACCCTGAACTATTCGGGTTACGCTCTATCAAGCAAGGACTTATGAAGTTCTTAGCAGAACAGAATCAATAATTCTTTATTTATAAATAGAAATCCCATCTGAATAGAAATCAGATGGGATTTTTGTTTGAAGGCTCTCACATTATTAAAGACTGATTAATCAAAAATTAACGAGTTACAAGTTAACAGTTAACATCCAGTATGATTCTAAATCAAAATAGGCATACCAAATCCTAACCTCAGCTAAAAATATTAAAAATCCTAAATTTTCCCCTATATAATAAGGTAAGAGCAAAAACTTTGTTTACTTTTGCGAACTAAAATTGAACATATAGCGATTATGCAAGAAAATTTGGTTATCGTCGAGAGCCCTGCGAAGGCTAAGACAATTCAGAAATTTTTAGGGGATGACTTTAAGGTTATGTCCTCCTATGGCCATATCCGTGACTTAAAAAAGAAAGAACTCAGCATAGACGAGAAGACTATGGAACCAGACTACGAGATTCCTGACGAGAAGAAGAAACTCGTGAGTGAACTCAAGTCAAGTGCTAAGAAGGCAGATAAAATCTGGTTAGCATCCGATGAGGACCGCGAGGGAGAAGCTATTTCATGGCACCTTTGCGAAGTACTCGGACTGGATGAAGAAAAAACAAGCAGAATTGTTTTCCATGAGATTACAAAATCGGCTATTCTTGAAGCTATCAAGACTCCTCGTCATTTAGATATGAATCTCGTCAATGCTCAACAGGCACGACGAGTGCTCGACCGTATTGTAGGTTTCAAACTTTCACCTGTTCTTTGGAGAAAGGTGAAGCCAGCTCTTTCAGCCGGCCGTGTACAGAGTGTAGCTGTTCGCCTTATTGTAGAGCGCGAACGCGAAATCCAGAAGTTCCAGACCGAACCTTATTATAGAGTAAATGCAATCTTCGCACTTATCGCTCCAGATGGTAGCGCATCAGAGGTGAAGGCAGAACTCGACAAGCGTTTCAGTACACACGAAGAGGTAGCTGCTTTCCTTGAGAAATGTAAGGAGGCAAAGTTCTCTATCGAGGCTGTCAACAAAAAGCCATTAAAGCGTACTCCAGCTCCTCCTTTCACTACTTCTACACTTCAGCAGGAAGCAGCTAGAAAGCTAGGATTCACAGTAAGTCAGACCATGATGGTGGCTCAGCGACTCTACGAAGCCGGTAAGATCACCTATATGCGTACCGATAGTGTAAACCTTTCTCAGTTGGCCATTAACACCAGCAAGGATGAAATCATTCGTCTCTGGGGTAAGGAATACAGCAAGTCTCGCAATTATACTACTCATTCAAAGGGTGCTCAGGAAGCTCACGAGGCTATCCGTCCTACCTATATGGATAATATAGAAGTAGATGGAACTTCTCAGGAGAAGCGTCTCTACGATCTGATTTGGAAGCGTACAGCAGCCTCTCAGATGGCAGATGCACAGATTGAGAAAACCACAGCTACTATTGCTATCGACAACTCAAGCGAGAAGTTCATCGCCAATGGTGAGGTAATTGCTTTCGACGGCTTCCTTAAGGTTTATCGTGAGTCTACCGATGATGAGGAAAGCAACTCTGAGGACTACTCTCGTTCACTTCCTGCAATGAAGGAGGGTGACGAGCTTCAGCGCAGAGAGATTACTGCAACAGAGCGTTTCTCACAGGGTCCTTTGAGATATACCGAAGCTAGTCTGGTACACAAACTCGAGGAGTTGGGTATCGGCCGTCCATCTACCTATGCTCCAACCATCAGCACCATCCAGCAACGTGAATACGTTCAGAAGGGTGACAAGAAGGGTGAGGAAAGAGCCTACACCATCGACACCCTTAAGGGTATCAAGGTTACCGAGAAGGTAAAGAAGGAAATGGCTGGCTCTGAGAAGGGCAAGCTCATTCCTACCGATATCGGTACTGTTGTGAACGACTTCCTGATGGAGCACTTCCCAGATATTATGGACTATAACTTCACCGCTCACGTTGAGCAGAAGTTTGATGATATCGCCGAAGGTAAAGAGGAATGGAACAAGTGGATGAAGAAATTCGACAAGGGTTTCGAGCCAGTTGTGGATGAGGTTATGAAGGAGAGAAGCGAGCACAAGGCTGGCGAGCGCCAGTTGGGTATCGATCCTAAGACCAATAAGCCTGTATTCGTGAAGATTGGACGCTTTGGTCCTGTCGTACAGATTGGTTCAGCCGACGACGAGGATAAGCCAAGATTCTCCCAGATGCCAAAGGACAAGAGCATCGAGACCATAACACTTGAAGAAGCATTGGAGCTCTTCAAACTTCCTCGCGAACTTGGCGAGTATGAAGGCAGCAACGTAACTGTAGGCGCTGGAAGATTTGGCCCATACGTGCTTCATAATAAGAAATATGTATCTATTCCAAAGGAACTCGATCCTCTAACCATCAACATCGAGGAGGCCATCGAACTTATCATCCAGAAGCGCGAGCAGGAAGAGAAACGCCATATCAAGCAGTTTGAGGAAGACGAGAAGATGGAAATCCTCAATGGCCGCTATGGCCCATACATTGCCTACGATGGCAAGAACTACCGTATGCCAAAGGCCTTGCACGAGAAGGCTGCAGAACTCACCTACGAGCAATGCAAGGAAATCATCGAAAAGGCTCCAGAGCCTAAAACCCGTAAAAGAGTAAAGAAATAAAAAATAGAAGATGCCTGCGCGTATTTTTATTATCGGATATATGGGAGCCGGAAAGACTACAGTCGGAAAGGCTCTCGCCAAAGAATTAAACAAGGAATTTTATGACCTCGACTGGTATATCGAGGCAAGAATGAGAAAAACCGTCAAGCAGATTTTTGACGAGTCGGGCGAGGAAGGATTCCGAAAGATTGAGCATAATATGCTACATGAAGTAGGAGAATTCGAGAATGTCATCATCAGTTGTGGTGGTGGCACTCCTTGCTTCTTCGACAATATGGAGTATATGAATGAAATGGGGGAAACCCTTTATCTGAAAGCTACTCCTGAGGTTCTCTATGGACACCTGAAGATGGGAAAGAGTGTTCGTCCTCTTCTGCTCAACAAAACAGAGGAAGAAGTGAAAGTCTTCATCAGGGAGCAACTGGAGAAGCGCGAACCTTTCTACAGCAAGGCGAAGAAAATACTCGACGTGAATTTAATGGACAATTTCGATAAAATAAAAATATCAGTAGCAAAAGCAAAAGAACTTCTTGGGATATGAAGAAATGGACTATTGACGACTCAAAGGAACTCTACAACATAAACGGTTGGGGAACCTCTTATTTTGGCATCAACGAGAAAGGAGACGCCTATGTATCTCCTTGTAAGGACAACACACAAATCGACTTGCGTGATGTAATGGACGAGCTTGCACTTCGCGACATTACTCCTCCTGTACTACTCCGTTTCCCAGACATTCTTGACAACCGCATCGAGAAGATGGCTTCCTGCTACGAAAAAGCTCGTCAGGAATACGATTTCAAGGGAGAAACTTTCACCATCTACCCTATTAAGGTGAATCAAATGGAACCTGTGGTTAGCGAGATGATTTCTCACGGCCAGAAATTCAACCTTGGTCTTGAAGCTGGTTCCAAGCCTGAACTTCATGCTGTTATCTCGGTTCAATGCAAGAGCGATTCTCTCATCATCTGCAATGGTTATAAGGATGAGAGCTATATCGAACTTGCTATGCTTGCACAGAAACTGGGCAAGCGCATCTTCATTGTGGTTGAGAAGCTCAATGAAATTGAGGTGATCAGCCGAACTGCTAAACGATTAAATGTAAAGCCAAATATCGGTATCCGCATCAAACTTGCCTCTTCTGGCTCAGGCAAATGGGCTGAGAGTGGAGGTGATGCATCCAAGTTTGGCTTAACACCATACGAACTGCTTCAGGCGCTCAATATGCTTGATGAAGCCGATCTTCACGATTGCGTCAAACTCATTCACTTCCACATTGGAAGTCAGATTACAAAGATCCGACGCATCCAGAATGCTCTTACCGAGGCTGCTCAATATTATGCCAACCTCCGAAAAATGGGCTATAACATCGAGTTTGTTGACTGTGGTGGTGGATTGGGTGTCGACTACGATGGAACTCGCTCTTCAAATAGTGAAAGTTCTGTCAACTACTCTATTCAGGAGTATATCAACGACTGTGTATACGCTTTCACAGAAATTGCCAACAAGAATGAGATTCCTCATCCAAACATCATCACCGAGAGTGGTAGAAGTCTTTCTGCTCATCACTCTGTATTGGTGCTCGATGTACTGGGAGCAGCCTCTCTTCCTGAGATGCCTGAGGAGTTTGAGGCAAAGGAAAGCGATCACCAGTTGGTAAAAGACCTCTACGAGATTTGGGACAATTTGAATCCGAAATCTATGCTCGAGGACTGGCACGATGCCGATCAGATTCGAGAGGACTGTCTGGATATGTTTGCCCACGGAATGGTTGACCTGAAGACACGTGCAGAGATCGAGTCAATGTACTGGAGTGTCTGTCACGAAATCAACTCTATCGCAAAGTCGATGAAGCATATGCCAGAGGAGTTGAGAGGTCTCGACAAACTATTGGCCGACAAATACTTCTGTAACTTCTCACTCTTCCAGAGTTTGCCAGATTGCTGGGGTATCGACCAGTTGTTCCCAATCATGCCTATTCAGCGCTTGAACGAACGTCCAACCCGAAACTGCACCATTCAAGACATCACCTGCGACAGCGATGGTAAAGTTGCCAACTTTGCCGTAAACGGTTCCCAGGGAAATGTACTGCCTGTTCATACCCTGAAAAAAGATGAACCTTACTATATGGGTGTGTTCCTTGTTGGAGCTTATCAGGAGATTCTTGGCGATATGCACAACCTCTTTGGCGATACCAATGCAGCACACATCACCGTGAAGAATGGTACCTATAACATAGAGCAGATTATCGATGGAGAGACTGTAGAGGAAGTACTGGAATATGTACAGTATAATCCAAAGAAACTTGTCCGCCAGCTCGAACAGTGGGTAACCAAGGGCGTTAAGCAAGGAAAGATTTCTCTTGCCGAGGGAAAAGAATTCCTCAGCAACTATAAATCAGGACTCTACGGATATACCTATCTAGAGTAGGATTGATTGTGGATTAAAGATTTGAGATTGTGAATTCTCTGAGTTGAGATACTCCCCCAAATGGGGATTCTTCAAAATATGAAGATATCATCAACCAGAGATTCATATTTAATAATAAGAGAGAAGATGAAAAAGAAACTTACTGTAGTAAAAGTGGGGGGAGCCATCGTAGAAGATGCAGAACAGCTCAACCAGTTGCTAACTGATTTTTCCGCTATCGAAGGTCCAAAGGTGTTGGTACATGGAGGAGGCCGCAGAGCCACTAAAGTTGCAGCATCCCTGGGCATAGAGAGCAAGATGGTAAATGGCCGACGCATCACAGATGCAGATATGCTCGAAGTTGTGACAATGGTCTATGGCGGTTTAGTAAACAAGAATATCGTTGCCAAACTCCAAGCAAAAGGCATCAACGCCATCGGTCTGACGGGAGCCGACATGGATGTCATCCATAGTCATAAGCGTCCTTTGAAAGATGGAGTAGATTTTGGATATGTAGGCGATGTGGAGAGAGTAAACGGCTTCGAGCTTCGCAACATTCTCGAGCAAGGACTATTTCCAGTAATGGCCCCATTGACACATGATGGAGAGGGAAACATCCTCAACACCAATGCCGACACCATCGCATCAGAAACCGCTAAGGCACTTGCCCGTTTCTATGATGTCACTCTAATCTACAGCTTCGAAAAAAAAGGAGTATTGAGTAATCCAGATGATGACGAGAGCGTAATCGCCACTATCAATCATGCCGATTTTGAGAAATACAAAGCCGACGGAACCGTCGGAGGCGGAATGATTCCAAAGATAGAAAATGCTCTTGCAGCCGTAGATGCTGGCGTGAAACAGGTGATTATCACCCTTGCCACAGCTATCGACGGAAAGCACGGAACCATCATCCAGAAATAAAACATAAACTAGTAATTTTTACTAGTCAAACGTAAAAATAAGTTAAATACTAGAGAAAGTCACATTTCTTTGTAACTTTCCTGTAACCCAGTCGTCGTTAATATCAGAGAGCAGATGAAAGATATCAGTTTTCGCAATGATGTTCTGCCATTGAAGAACAAACTGTTCAGATTGGCAATGCGCATTACTCTCAACCGAGAGGAAGCCGAGGACATCGTTCAGGACACACTGATAAAAGTCTGGAACAATCGAGAACAATGGCAGGAGATTGATTCGATAGAGGCCTATTGCTACAAGATAGCCCACAACCTCTCCCTCGATCACCTGAAGAAAGCGGAAAACCAAAATGATTCGCTTGAGAACATTCAAATTGAAAGAGCCGACACTTCATCCAATCCCTACGAGAAAATGCTTCAGACGGACAAAATAAGCCAAATAAAGCAACTCGTTGACGCACTTCCCGAGAAACAAAAGAGCTGTATGCAGCTTCGAGACTTCGAGGGAAAGAGTTATAAGGACATCGCCCAGATTCTTGATATGACTGAGGAACAGGTAAAAGTAAATATCTTCAGAGCAAGACAGGCGATAAAGAATAAATACAAAGAATTAGACAATTATGGACTATAAATACATTGAACAACTTTTGGAGCGCTATTGGAAGTGCGAGACTACTCTCGAGGAAGAGGAGATTCTCAAGACCTTCTTTAGCCAGGAAGAACTTCCAGTAAACCTTCTGCCTTACAAAGCACTTTTTGCCTATGAGCAGGAAGCTATGAAGGCAGAGACATTGGATGACGAATTCGACCAGAAGATTCTTTCAATGATTGGCGAAGAAGAGAAGCCAAAGGCAAAGGTGATTACCTTGCGTCGCAGACTGATGCCTTTATTCAAGGCTGCTGCAGTTGTAGCGATTTTCCTAACTCTTGGAAATGCTGCTCAAATGGCTTCTGACAGCGACAGTAACTATTCTGGCGAAAATCTGGAACAAGTCCAGAAAGGTGCCAATGTCGCTCTTGGAGATTCTGCTTCTATCGACTCTCTGCAGCAGAGCAGCATCGAGTCAGCTACAGCAGCTCCAGGCAACGTCATTATAAAGTAGACAAATTTCTATGCTTTCTCTATAAAAAATCAATGTTTAGTAAAACAAAACAATTTATGAAACTGTGAAGTTTCAATTCTCTCAAATTTTTCATAACATACTAACGTAAAAGTCCGGAGTTCCCAAGGGAATTCCGGACTTAACTTTTTTATAGCATTGCTTAACTTGAAAATGGGCCGAATTGATAAGCAATATAGGCTGAAATGGCAGGCAATTCGGGCCGAATTGAAAAACATATAGAATTTCTCCCCTCACTTGAGGGGGAGATCATAGATGATCTTTCTATCATATCAGCAGCAAGGGTGTTAACTGTTAACGCGTAACTCGTTAATTTTATTGATTCTTCTTAGAGAAAGTAGATAAACTCAGTAAGTCCTCTCGGTGATTTTGATCCGAGAGGATTTTCTTTATGTTATAATAGTATATATCTTATATTTATTATTATATAAT
>REGX01393401.1_pt1 | contig 12720 bp, 8 predicted proteins | sample 2276321 | NCBI WGS metagenome assembly REGX01 (sample SAMN08335021, study PRJNA423103) | bovine gut metagenome | biome: bovine gut metagenome; feature: rumen; material: feed digesta; isolation source: rumen digesta from from 15 high feed efficiency cows and 15 low feed... | host: Bos taurus ... | reverse complement strand
GCGAAGCTCCTTAACAACACCTGTCTTTTCGAATTTTCTCTTGAACTTCTTGAGAGCTCTTTCGATGTTCTCACCATCTTTAACTGGTACAATAATCATACTTGTTTTGTTTTAATTATATTGTTAAACTTTTAATTTTCAAGGCTAACGCCATAAATTGCGGGTGCAAAATTACATCTTATTTATTAAATGAGCAACTTTTTTAACCGATTTTTTGCATTTTAGCTACAATTTCAATGGTTTTGTTGCATTTTCCAACCATTTATTCTCATCTTCCGAAAGATATGGAGATAATTTGTCATACACATATTTATGATATTCGTCAAGCCATTTCAATTCTTCCGGAAGCAACATCGACACATCTATTGGTGCCGTATCGATTGGACAAAGTGTAAGAGGCTCCATTTCCAGAAAGGTCCCGAATTCTGTGGTTTTATAAGTTTTGATCAAGAGTGTATTTTCGATTCTCACTCCAAATTTTCCGGCAAGATAGAGACCAGGTTCATCTGTTACCGTCATTCCATGATGTAAAGGAGCCGGCATATATTCCATCCTTATCTGATGAGGACCTTCGTGTACATTCAGGAAAGCACCTACACCATGTCCCGTGCCATGAAGGAAATTAAAGCCTTCACGCCACATAGCCTCCCTTGCCAGAGCATCGATCTGGGTACCGCTCGCTCCATCTGGAAATTTTGCAAGTTCGAGCTGAATATGTCCTTTAAGCACAAGCGTATATATATGCTTCTGTTCCTCTGTTACAGGGCCCAAAGCTATTGTACGAGTAATATCAGTAGTTCCATCCAGAAATTGTGCGCCGCTATCAATCAATATCAATCCCTTAGGCAGGACTGGAATATCTGTTTCTGGGGTAGCTTCATAATGTACTATCGCACCATGCGCTTCATAGCCTGCTATCGTATCAAAGGAAATATCCTTAAATAGAGGCTGCTCTGCACGAAGACTAGTTAGCTTTCTATCAAGCGACATTTCCGTTTGTCCACCAGCCTCAACCGCAGGTTTTAGCCACATCAGAAACTTGACAAGAGCGATTCCATCCCTAATCATAGCTTGATGATATCCTGCGATTTCAGTATCGTTTTTCACAGATTTCATTAGCGGAATAGGTGACTGCGCACGGATTACTTCCTGACAAGTAGCAGCTTTTGAAAGCGTATAATTAGTCTCAGCTGGATCCAAAAGAATATTATACTCAGAATACTTAGCTAGACCTTCCTTAACACTTTCATAAGGTTGAATAGACACGCCATTTTCTTCAAGATACGAAACGACCGAAGAAGACAATTTCACCTTATTAATAAAAAGAGTAACGGTCTCTGTAGAAATCAACAAATAGGCTACAAACACAGGATTACAATGCACATCATCTCCGCGTAAATTAAGCACCCACGCAATATCATCCAATGCAGAAACAAGCATACCATCAGCATGTTTCTCACGGAGCGATTTTCTTACACGGGATACTTTAGACTTCACGTCCTCTCCTGCATAATCCAAAGATTGAATATAGACTTGCTTTTCAGGAATACAAGGGCGATCATTCCATATTTCACGCAAAGGATCAAAGTTGGTTCTAACCGTGATACCTCCATGCCGTTTCATATCACTCATAAGTCCAGAAACAAAGCTATATGAATTGACCATACCATCAATTCCGATTTCAGTCAAATCAGTATCTGCGAGTTCTTCACCCAACCAATCTGCTATCGAAGGTGTACCTGGCATTTTCAGTTTCATCAACTGATATTCAGTACCTTTAAGTTGCTCTTCTGCAGCAAGAAAATACCTGGAGTCTGTCCACAATGCTGCACTTTTCAGTGTGACGACTGCAGTACCAGCAGAACCGTTAAATCCAGAAATCCATTCTCTGCCTTTCCAATAATCAGGCACATATTCACTATTATGAGCATCAGTACTTGGGAAAATAAAAGCAGCAAGATGTTCCCTACGCAATACTTCCCTTAAATTAGCTAATCTCTGATTTATATTATCAATCATCTTCTTTTTGCTATATAGACTTTACAAAGATATGAAATTTAAGAAATAATCACAAATTAAAATCAAATTAAATGCGAGTTTTACACTTTATTTTATTAATTTTGCAAGCGATAGGGTATAAAAACACGACACGTCATTTGCCCTTAAATATAAATACAGAAACATAAAGATTCAAATTAAATAAATAAGTAGTTATGGAATTTTTAACTAATGACAAGCTTCTTATCGTCGGTGCTGGCGGTATGATTGGTTCTAACATGGTTCAGAGCGCTTTGATGCTCGGTTTAACTCCAAACATTTGCCTCTATGATATCTTCGAGCCAGGTGTTCACGGTGTATATGATGAGATGCAGCAGTGCGCTTTCCCAGGTGCCAACATCGAGTATTACGCTCCAGCCGTTGAGGATATGGGTAACCCAGAGAAGGTAGCTGAAGCTGCTAAGAAAGCATTCACAGGCGCTAAGTATATTATCTCTGCTGGTGGTGCACCTCGTAAAGATGGTATGACCCGTGAGGACCTTTTGAAGGGTAACTGTAAGATCGCAGCCGACTTCGGTGAGAACATCAAGAAGTACTGCCCAGACGTAGAGCACGTTGTAGTTATTTTCAACCCTGCTGACGTTACAGCTCTTACAGCTCTTATCCACTCAGGCTTGAAGCCAAATCAGTTGACATCACTCGCTGCTCTCGACTCTACTCGTTTGCAGCAGGCTTTAGCTCATGAGTTTGGTGTACAGCAGGATAAGGTTACTGGCGCTCACACTTATGGTGGTCACGGCGAGCAGATGGCTGTATTTGCTTCTCAGGTTAAGATCGACGGCAAGCCATTGTCTGAGATGGGTCTTTCTGACGAGCGTTGGGCAGAAATCAAGCACGCTACTACACAGGGTGGATCAAACATCATCAAACTTCGTGGCCGTAGCTCTTTCCAGAGCCCAGCTTACTGCGCTGTTAAGATGATCGAAGGTGCTATGGGCGGTGAGCCTTTCACATTACCTGCAGGTTGCTATGCAAATGTTCCTGAGCTTGGTATCAAGAACGTTATGATGGCTCTTCCTACAACTATCGACAAGACAGGTGTTCACTACACTACTCCAACTGGTACTCCAGAGGAACTTGCTGAACTTCAGAAGTCTTACGAACACCTTTGCGCTATGCGTCAGGAGATTATCGACCTTGACATCGTACCTGCAGTTGAGAAGTGGGGCGAGGATAACGCAAATCTCTAATCGACAACGTTTTATCTATATAGTGGAGCTGCATCAATCATTTGATGCAGCTCTTTTATTAAATATACATAAAAGGGGTAATTGTTTCAGTAAATTGTATACCAAAGGTTTGGTATAATATTTGTATCTTTGCAAGCAAAAGATTTTATTTGCATTAACAAAGATAGGTATTGCTAAAAAACAAGAATGGAAACAATCAAAAATAAGAAATTTGGAGGAGAGCGCCCTTTGTTTGGTGCCAAGAATATGAGATTCGAAAACATCGAAATTACAGATGGAGAATCAGGCATTAAATGCTGCGAGAATCTGGAATGCGACAATTCAAAATTCTACGGTAAATATCCTTGGTGGCACGTCGACAAGAGCCTCATCACAAACTGCTACTTTGCCCCAGAAAGTCGTTCTGCTATTTGGTATAGCAACGACATGATTATGAAAGACTGCATTATTGATGGTCCTAAATTCTTCCGTGAGATGAATCACCTAGAACTTGAGAACGTAAAAATCAATGATGCAGATGAAACATTCTGGAAAGTTAAAGGTCTTAAATTGAAAAATGTAGAGTTACATGAAGGCACTTATCCATTCATGTTCTCGCAAGATATATATGTTGATGGTCTGGTAAGTGATGCAAAATACGTTTTCCAATATTGTAAAAATGTAGAAGTTCACAATGCAAAGATTACTACAAAGGACAGTTTCTGGGAATGTGAAAACATAACCGTATACGATTCTGAGCTAAACGGCGAGTATCTCGCATGGCATAGCAAGAATGTAAAGCTAGTAAGATGCCATATCAGCGGCGAACAGCCTTTATGCTATATGGACAACATCATTCTCGAGGACTGCACCTTCGATGAAGAATGCGACAGAGCCTTCGAGGACTGCACAAATATCAATGCCAATATCAAGGGAAATATCACCAATATCAAGAACCCAATATCTGGCAGAATAATAGCAGACAAGATTGGCAGCATAACAATTAATGAATATGTAAAAACGCCAAACAATTGCGAAATAACAGAAAGAAAATAACTAATGAAATACGATTTTGATAAGGTAGTAAACCGCAGAGGAACCAATTCCTACAAGTGGGATATTGTAAAAGAAGACGGAATCATCCCTCTATGGGTAGCCGATATGGACTTCCCTACAGCACCATGTATCACAGAGGCTCTTAAGAAAAGAGTAGATCATGGTATCTTTGGTTATACACTAGTTCCTGATTCTTATTATGATGCCATCATCAACTGGTTTGACCGTCGTCACCAATGGAAAATTGAAAAAGACTGGATACTTTACACTTCAGGTGTAATACCTGCTATCAGCTGTACAATCAAGGCTTTGACACTTCCTGGAGAACAAGTCTTGGTACAGACTCCTGTTTACAACTGTTTCTTCTCTAGCATCAAGAATCAAGGCTGTGGCATAGTAGAGAATCAACTAGTAAGAGAAAGCAATACCTACAAAATCGACTTTGAAGATTTCGAGAAGAAATGTGCCGATGAAAAGACAACCGTCTTCTTACTTTGCAATCCTCACAACCCAGCCGGAAGAGTATGGACCAAAGAGGAATTGACTAAGATGAATGAGATTTGCATGAAGCATGGTGTTAAAGTAATCAGTGATGAGATACATTGCGAATTAATCATGCCAGGCAACAAATTCACTCCATTTGCATCCATCAGCGAAGATTGCAAAAACAATTCAATCACACTCAATTCTCCATCAAAGAGCTTTAATACAGCAGGACTTCAGATTGCCAACATCATTTGCTGTAATGATTCATGGCGTCGCCGAATCAACCGCGTCATCAATATTTATGAAGTATGCGACGTAAATCCTTTCGGTCCAATTGCACTTGAAGCTGCATACAATGAGGGCGAGGAATGGCTCGACCAACTTAACCAGTATATCTGGGATAACCTCGAATTTACTAAAAAATACTTCCTAGAGAATGTACCTGAAGTAGAAACCCTAAAGCTAGAAGGTACTTATCTCGCATGGATTGACATTTCTGCCTTTGAATTGAGTTCTAATGAGGCATTCGAAGAATTGCTGAATAACGGTAAGGTATACGTAAGTAATGGTACTATGTATGGCAAGAAAGCTGGCGAAGGATATCTTAGAATCAATCTAGCTTGTCCTAGAGAGACACTTAAGTACGGTCTGAGAAGAATTGCCCAAATACTTAGTCAGTATACACCTGATATGAATGAATTAGGCTGTCCGATGTAATGCATACCAATATTTTTTGGTAACTTTGCAATTGAATTTAGGACTAAAACAACAGAATGATATGGAGAACGAAGTATTAAAAGCAATTAAAGAGAGAAGAAGCATCCGCCGATTCAAGCCAGAGCAGATAACCGACGAGGAGCTAAAGACTATACTTGAAGCTGGCACTTGGGCACCTACTGGAAAGGGAACACAAGCACCTTATATCGTAGCCGTCCAGAATAAAGAACAGAGAGATATACTTGCTGAATTGAATGGTGAAATTATGGGGGTTACATCTGATCCATACTATGGTGCTCCTACCCTAGTACTGGTATTTGCACCAGCTGACAATTCCAACAACATCAAGGATGGCAGTTTGATTCTAGGCAACATGATGCTTGCTGCTCATTCTATCGGTTTAGCTTCATGCTGGATTAATCGAGTTGACAAGATGGCTGAACGTGAGAACATTCAGGCTCTCATGAAGGAATGGGGATTACCAGAGGGTCTTGTTGGAATAGGCTCATTAGCTCTAGGCTATGCTTCTGCTCATCCACATACTGTTAAACCACGCAAAGAAGATTATTACAGAATAATCAAATAAAAAGAGATAACTCTATTTCAAGAATCCTTCACCTTTTTATCTAATTATTTGAACATTAGATGATTAAGGGTGAAGGATTTTTATTTTCAGTATTAATTAATGATGAATTTACAGAAACCTCGGCCATCATTTAGATTCACTTTCTATTAAATTCTTTCTTCATTTAACACTGAGTAAGGAGACATGTTAATATCAATGATGCAAAACAAATAAAGAACTATTCACCTTTTAAGGTAACTTCTTATTTAATGGTTTGTTAGGGGTAAATAGTTTTCTGTTTTCTGGTTAAAGCCTATATTATTTTTCAAAACAATTTTCATTCTCCCTTCACCGAAGGCGTATTTTGTTGTCTATCAGCATTTTGCGGTGAAGTGAGTTCTTAACTTTTGATTTCATCAAGACTAAACTCTCAAATTATCCAGAATATCTTCTATTGTATTATTCCAGTATTTTAAAATCATTTACTCGAGTAGTTTATATGCAACTACTTACTAGTTAGTCATCTTCTACTAAGTAGTTTACATACAACTAATAAGTAGTTTCTTGATTACTACTAAGCAGAATGATGATTTCTACTTAGTAGTTTGCATCATCTTAAACTTTAATGCAAATACATCATCTACCTGATTACAATAGAATGTCTGTTATTTTACAATACCTTAAGTATTGCATTGTAAAAGCTTACCTTTTGCATCCTAAGAAGGGCCATCTTAGATTGCAAAACCTAAGCTTTTAGAATCTAATATGCCCCATCTACGAAAATGAAAAGAATTCGAAAAGTTCCTCCATATTTAACAATCTGAAATCCAGACATATAGCTAAAAATATTAAGGAACTTTTTAAAGCGATGCTAAAAATAATATAGCGGCTCCATATAAAGATTTTTCATTCTTGAAAAATAATACTTATAAAAAGAAGTCTAAAAACATAAAAACATCCCTTCACCGCAAAATACTGATAGACAACAAAATACGCCTTCGGTGAAGGGAGAATGAAAATTGTTTTGAAAAATAATATAGGCTTTAACCAGAAAACAGAAAAAACTGTTCATTCCTAAGAAACTCTCAAATAAGAAGTTAACTCAAAAGATGATTAGTTTTAAATTATTTGTTTTTAGTTTATTATAAAGAGAGTAAATAGATAAGATAAAGGCGATCAACTAATCAGTTGACCGCCTTCCTCTTACAATGTTATCTTGGACAAGACTTTGCTTGTTGCGCCAGAAAGACTTGCGACAAAATCGCCTGCAGCCTTTCCAGACTCTTGTAATGCAGATGAATCATTCGAGAACCTATTCATAAGAACCTCAAAGTCATTTGCATTTTTAATTTCATAACCACCTTTAGCCTTTAAGAGTCCCTGAGCTTCCTGAAACTTCTTATTGTTAGGACCAAAGATAACAGGTATATCCCACACAGCAGCTTCAAGGGTATTGTGAATACCCACACCAAAGCCACCTCCTACATAGCTTACTGTACCATAATTATATATGCTACTCAGCAATCCAAAGCAATCGATAATCAGAACTTCAGCATCTTTGACAGAAGCCTCATCAGCCTGAGTATATCTTACAACTTTACGACCTTCAAGCAACTTCATAATCTGACGTAGATGATCCTCACCTATCACATGAGGGGCAATGATCATCTTCCAGTCCTTATGCTGATTAAAGTAAGGTATGAAGATTTCCTCATCTGGCTGCCAAGAAGATCCTGCAACAAATACCTTAGTTGCATCGCCAACAAACGACTGCACTATTGGTAATTGCTTAGCAGCCTCCTTGATCTGGAGTACACGATCAAAACGAGTATCGCCCACTACATCAACATTATCAATCTTAATACCATGCAGTAACTGCTTGCTCTCTTCATTCTGAACAAAAAGATATTCAAAATTGCGAAGCACATTGGCATATCTGCCACCATACCATTTAAAGAAAGTCTGATTTGGACGGAATATACTACTTACACTGTATACTGGAATATTATTTTTCTTAAGTGTACTAAGATAATTATTCCAAAACTCATACTTAATAAAGAAAGCCTTCTCTGGACGAACAGCCTCAATGAAACGCTTGGCATTATACGGAGTATCAAGAGGAAGATAGCAAATAATATCAGCACCTTGATAATTCTTACGTACTTCATAACCCGAAGGAGAGAAGAATGTAAGTACTATCTTATATTCAGGATGCTCAGCCTTGATTTTCTCCATCAAAGGTCGGCCCTGCTCAAATTCTCCAAGCGAAGCAGCATGAAACCAAAGATACTTAGCTCCAGGTTCCAGTTTCTCCCTGAGAATATGGAAGGTGTCGCGCTGTCCTCGCCACATCGTCTTTACCTTCTTGCTGAAGGCAGAAGCTATGCCGACACCTACCCAATATAAATAGCTGAATGCATTATATAGCATTATTCCTTACTTTAATACCTCGATTGCTTTCTTCAAGCGCTTAATTGTTTCTTCCTTACCAAGGAATGCTGTAATATCAAACATACCAGGCCCCTTACCGATACCTACAAGAGCAAGACGGAAGGCATTCATGATATCGCCGAGTTTATATTCCTTGTCTTCAACCCACTTCATCACAACTGGTTCCTGACCCTCGATAGAGAAGTCTTCGATACCCTGAAGTACGTCGACAAGTTCTGTCATCTGCTGTGCACTGTACTCTTTCCAACGCTTCTTTACAGTCTTCTCATCATAAGAATCTGGAGCAATAAAGAAGAAAGAGCACAATGGCCACAACTCCTTAACAAAGTTTACACGGTCTTTCATCATGTGAACTACCTGAGTAACCTGCTGCATAGAAGCCTCAACACCATTATTTGCTACGATTGGAGCGAAAAGCTGTGCAATCTCATCATCAGACTTACGAAGAATATACTCATGATTGAACCACATACCCTTCTGGAAATCAAACTTAGCACCTGCCTTTGAACACTTGCTGATATCAAAAGCCTCAACAAGCTGATCGAGTGAGAACAATTCCTGCTCTGTACCTGGATTCCATCCGAGCATAGCAAGGAAATTGACAACTGCTTCTGGGAAGTAACCACTCTCGCGATAGCCTGAAGATACCTCGCCAGACTTAGGATCGTGCCACTCCAATGGGAATACAGGAAAGCCAAGGCGATCACCATCACGCTTGCTCAACTTACCCTTACCTTCTGGTTTCAACAGAAGTGGAAGATGAGCGAAACGAGGCATTGTATCCTCCCAGCCGAATGATCTATAAAGAAGTACATGAAGAGGTGCGCTAGGCAACCACTCTTCACCACGGATTACATGAGAAATCTCCATCAAATGATCATCTACGATATTAGCAAGATGATAAGTTGGAAGTTCATCAGCACTCTTATAAAGTACCTTATCGTCCAGGATATCGCTCTTGATACGAACATCACCACGAATCATATCATTTACATGAATTTCCTCGCCTGGTTCAATTTTGAAGCGAACTGTATACTGAGCTCCATCCTCAATAAGCTGCTTAACCTCGTCTTCACTCATAGTGAGCGAGTTGCGCATCTGCATACGAGTAGAAGCATCATACTGGAAGTTATCTATTTCTTCACGCTTCTTCTGAAGCTCTTCTGGAGTATCAAAAGCATAATATGCCTTATCAGCATCAAGCAGTTGCTGAACATATTTCTTATAAATATCTCTACGCTCACTCTGGCGATAAGGACCATGCTCGCCACCAAAGCTGACTCCCTCGTCAAACTTGATACCAAGCCACTTAAAACTCTCTAAGATATATTCCTCAGCACCTGGAACAAAACGATTAGAATCGGTATCCTCAATTCTGAATACAAGATCGCCGCCGTGCTGACGAGCGAAAAGATAATTGTATAATGCTGTGCGCACTCCACCTATGTGGAGAGCACCAGTTGGACTAGGTGCAAAACGCACTCTGACTTTTCTTTCTGCCATCCTAAATTATTAGCTAATATTAATTTTCTGCAAATTTAATATTTTTTTTGCAGTTATGGCGTATTTTTTTAGTATTTTCGCATCTTATAAGGTATAATAGAACATCAAATGAATATTTTCCACTATAACGAAGACAATTACTGGCGAAACTTCGCCACCAGGACAGCCCTTGTTATCGTATCTGTAATCATCATTGTATGGTTTCTGCCACGTAACGAAGGTCAGCAGTTTCATTACGATGTAGGTAAGCCATGGATGTATGGTTCTTTCATCGCCAAATTCGACTTTCCTATCTATAAGACTGACGAGGCCATCAAGAATGAGAAGGATTCATTGATGAAACAATTTCAGCCTTACTATTCCCGCAATGCTCAGATAGAGAAAAATCAAATTGCAAAATTCCGTCAGAATTTCGCAGATGGGATTCCTGGACTACCTGAAGCATATATCGAATTAATCGCTCAAAAGCTACACGAGCTATATCAGGCAGGAATCATGAATACGCCAGAATATAATGACATATACAAGGATTCCACAAGTACAGTAAGAGTAATTCTGGGTAAAAACGCAACCCCAGAGAAAGTTAGCCAAATATACTCAACGATTGCGGCCTACGAGAAACTAATGCAGGACAAGGACCTTGCCAGCAAGCGAAATATCATTCAGAAATGCAACTTGAATGAATATATTTCACCAAACATGAAATATGATAAGGATAGAAGCGAAACTGAAGAAAGCGATTTGCTGAGCAGTATCCCTCTGGCAAGTGGTATGGTGATGAGCGGCCAGAAAATTATTGACCGAGGTGAAATTATCGATGACTACGCATTCAGAGTACTCAACTCCTTCGACAGGGAAATGAAACGCCGAAGTGCTACATCCGCAGAAATTACGACAACAGTCATCGGCCAGATTATATTCGTATTCATTCTTGTCATGCTGTTTACAATCTATCTGGCCTTATTCAGAAAAGACTACTTTAATAAATCAAGGAGTATTATGATGCTGTATTCCTTGATTACCATCTTCCCTATAATAGTATCATTGATGATGAAGCACAATTTCTTCAGTGTTTACATCATTCCATTTGCCATGGCCCCTATCTTCGTGAGAGTCTTCATGGATTCTCGCACAGCCTTCATTGCCCATGCCACTATGGTATTAATTTGCGCACTTGCAGTAAAATACCAATATGAATTTATCATCGTACAACTTGTTGCTGGACTGGTAGCCATCTACTCTCTTCGTGAACTGTCTAAAAGAGCCCAGGTATTCAAGACAGCAATTCTTGTTACAATAGCCTGCGCATGTGTATATTTTGCTCTACAGCTAACCCAGAATAATGATGCCTCCAATTTCGACCAGGGAATTTACATTCATTTTGCCGTAAATGGCATATTCCTTTTGCTCAGTTATCCACTTATGTACTTGATAGAAAAAGTATTTGGCTTTATATCAGACGTAACACTGTTTGAGCTATCAAATACAAATAAAGGAGTACTGAGAAATCTTAGTGAGATTGCCCCTGGTACATTCCAGCATTCAATCACAGTTGGTAATCTGGCAGCAGAAATTGCCAACAAAATTGGCGCAAATTCTCTATTGGTACGTACAGGAGCCTTGTACCATGATATTGGAAAGATGACCAATCCTGTATTCTTTACCGAAAACCAAGCAGGTGTAAATCCTCATGAACGCCTTTCATACAAAGAAAGTGCACAGATTATTATCAGCCATGTAACAGAAGGATTAAAACTGTCAGAGAAATTTGGATTGCCTCCTATCATTCGAGATTTTATCTCGACACATCACGGGTGTGGTCTTGCCAAGTATTTCTATGTAAAATACAAGAACGAACATGAAAATGAAGATATTGCCCCAATGCCATTCCAATATCCAGGACCAAATCCATTCACACGAGAGCAAGCTATTCTGATGATGGCTGACACCGTAGAAGCGGCATCAAGATCACTTTCTGAATATACAGAAGAGAGTATATGCAATCTGGTCAATAAACTCATTGATGGTCAAGTTTCATCTGGATATTTCCTTGAATGTCCTATTACATTCCGAGATATCTCCCAAGCCAAGACCGTCTTGATAGAAAGACTAAAAGCTATCTATCATACCAGAATCTCGTATCCAGAACTAAACAGAAACGAAAATAGCAACGAAAAGCATGTAGAAAACTAACACAGAACATGCAATTTAACCATAGAGATTTCTGCACAAATATTATATTTTGTGCAGAAATCTTTTCTTTTTGTGTTAACTAATACTAAAACAAAAACGGCATAAAATAACTTTTAGAACAATTTATATAACTTTGCGACCAATTTTATAAATAGTTTTTAAGATGAAATTAGTGAAACAAGCAAGCCTAACCTTATTTATGGCTGCTACTACTCCAGTATTTGCAGGAGGACTACTTACCAATACAAATCAAAACGTTGCTTTTAACAGAATGATTAACCGAGAGGCATCAATAGATATTGACGGTGTATATTCAAACCCAGCAGGTGTTGCATTTATGCAAGAGGGACATCATCTGTCACTCAACTGGCAAATGGCATCTCAGAGCAGAACCATTAAGAATGATTATATCCTTTTTACTAACAATGCAAATAATGCAACAACTCCTCGAGAATTTAAAGGCTCTGCATTTGCACCAGTACTTCCATCATTCCAATATGCTTACAATTGGAAGAATTTCTC
>REGX01238430.1_pt1 | contig 12751 bp, 10 predicted proteins | sample 2276321 | NCBI WGS metagenome assembly REGX01 (sample SAMN08335021, study PRJNA423103) | bovine gut metagenome | biome: bovine gut metagenome; feature: rumen; material: feed digesta; isolation source: rumen digesta from from 15 high feed efficiency cows and 15 low feed... | host: Bos taurus ... | reverse complement strand
AGTTTTCAAAAATTATTTCATTATTCTTAGTTTTGGCACTTTGTCTTTCAACTTTTATTGTTTCAGCAAGTGCAACAACAAAGGCAAAGAATTACACATTAAACCTAAATGCTAATAAGTCCAAAGGTTATAGCTGGACTTGTACAGTAAACAACAAAAAGTCAGTTAACTTTACTGTAAAGAAAAAGAATGTATCAAAGACAACGTGTAAGTATACATTTAACTTTATCGGTAAGCAAAAGGGAAGTGCTATTGCAACACTAAAGTATGGCACAAAGAAAAAGACAATTAGTCAGAAAACTATTAACCTAACTGTTGATGAAAACAAAAATGTTACTAAGACAATTCCTCCAAAGAATTATGTTCTAAAGCTAAATACAACATCAACAACTAATTACAATTATTCATATCATAGTTCAGATAAGTCAGTTGCTAATATTAGTGCTGATTTAAAGTTCAATAATAAAGGTGCAACATACATCTTTACTTTTAAAGGACTTAAGAAAGGCAAAGTTACTTATACAATAAAGTATCAAAGTAGCAACAAAAAATCATCTACAAAAGTAGTTAAACTAAATGTAGATAACAAACTTAATGTAACACTTGCAAAATAAAAAATAACCCTCATCTTTTTAGATGAGGTTTTACTTTTGTCAATTTCATAGAAACAAGAAAGAGCAATCACAATTGTGATTGCTCTTTTTTAGCTTATATGTAGAATAAATTACTTATTCTTAATAGCTTCGTCAATAGCAGCAGCAGCCTTTTTACCTGCACCCATAGCTAGGATAACTGTAGCAGCACCTGTTACTGCGTCACCACCGGCATATACGAATGGACGGCTTGTTAGACCATCTTCATCAGCAATAATGCCACCCCACTTCTGAGTATCAAGACCTTCTGTAGTAGACTTGATTAGTGGGTTAGGGGATGTACCGATAGACATAATTACACAATCCATAGGAATAGTAAATTCAGAACCTTCCTTAACGATAGGTCTTCTTCTACCACTTGCATCAGGTTCGCCAAGTTCCATTTCAACACACTTAATGCCTGTTACTGCATCATCCTCATCACCAAGGATTTCAACAGGGTTTGTAAGTGTACGGAAGATAATGCCTTCTTCTTTAGCGTGATGTACTTCTTCTGCTCTGGCTGGAAGTTCAGCATCAGATCTTCTATAGATAATGTTAACTTCCTCTGCACCTAGTCTTAGTGCTGAACGGGCAGCATCCATAGCAACATTACCACCACCAACAACTGCAACTCTCTTAGCGTGCATAATTGGTGTTGTGCTACCTTCTTTATAAGCCTTCATTAGGTTAACTCTTGTTAAGAATTCGTTAGCTGAGTAAACACCCTTTAGGTTTTCACCGGGAATGTTCATAAATCTTGGAAGACCTGCACCACTACCGATGAATACTGCTTCATAACCATCTTCCATTAGTTCATCAATAGAAAGCACTCTACCGATAACCATATTAGTTTCAACATCAACACCTAAATCTCTTAGGTTGTCAACTTCCTTATTAACAATAGCCTTTGGTAGTCTGAATTCAGGAATACCATACTGTAGAACACCACCTGCTGTGTGTAGTGCTTCAAAGATAGTAACTTCATAGCCAAGTTTAGCTAGGTCACCGGCACAAGTTAGACCACTAGGACCACTACCGATAACTGCAACCTTATGACCGTTTGATTCAGGCTTCTGAATTTTTTCTGTTGAGTGTTCATTGTGATAGTCAGCAACAAATCTTTCTAGTCTGCCGATAGCAACAGGTTCTGTCTTAATACCACGAACACACTTTGATTCACACTGAGATTCCTGAGGACAAACTCTACCACAAACTGCAGGTAGGGAAGAACTTTCGGAAATTACCTGATAAGCACCTTCAAAGTTTTCTTCAGTAATCATCTTAATGAAATCAGGAATACTAATATTAACAGGACAACCGTTTACGCAAGGCTTGTGCTTACAGTGTAGGCATCTGCTTGCTTCATCAAGAGCCATCTGCATTGTATAGCCTGTAGCAACTTCTAGGAAGTTCTTAGCTCTTACTGCAGGTTCTTGCTGTGGCATATCTGTTCTTGGAATTTTCATATTTGGCATCTTATTTTACCTCCTTATTTAGAAGGTTACAACTTTCTTCGTAAGCGTGTCTTTCAAATTCTTTGTACATTTGACCTCTCTTCATAGCCTCGTCAAAATCAACAAGGTGACCGTCAAAGTCAGGGCCATCAACACAAGCGAACTTTGTTTCACCGCCAACTGTAAGTCTGCAACCACCACACATACCTGTGCCATCAATCATAATTGGGTTCATTGATACAATGGTTTTTACATCATACTTCTTAGTTAGCTGACATACGAATTTCATCATAATAAGTGGACCAATTGTGATAACTTCATCATACTGGTTGCCTTCTTTGATTAGTTCTTCTAGAGCGTTAGTTACAAGACCCTTTTCACCATAAGAACCGTCATCTGTCATTAGCTTAAATACATCAGAATTGTTCTTAAAGTCATCTTCTAGGATAACAAGGTCTTTGTTTCTAAAACCAACTACTGAGTGAACTTCAACACCCATTTCATGAAGTTTTTTAGCAATAGGGAATGCAATAGCACATCCTACGCCACCACCAACAACAGCAACTTTCTTTAAGCCTTCTGTTTCTGTTGGTTTGCCTAGAGGACCAACAAAGTCATGAATATAGTCCCCTTCATTAAATGAGTTTAGCTGATTAGTAGTAGCACCAACAATCTGGAAAATGATTGTTACAGTACCCTTTTCTCTGTCATAATCAGCAACAGTTAGAGGAATTCTCTCACCGTTTTCGTCAGTTCTTAAAATGATAAACTGACCTGGTTGTGCTTTTTTAGCAATTAGTGGTGCTTCAATTTCCATCTTAGTTACGGTAGGATTAAGCACCTGTTTACTTATAATTTTGTACATGTGTATACTTCCTAACATAATTTTATACCGTACTTTCATTTTACACTAACGGAGTAGTCTTTGTCAATGAAATATTCACATTTTCTATTGAATATAGCCTAAAAATGTGGTTTTTCAACATTAAAATTCGTTAAATAATTAACGGAGCATATTTTCATATGCTCCGTAGATAGTTTTACTATTAAAATTACTTTGCAACAGATGTTAAGTACTCAACTACTTCACTTTCTGTTTTTAGTGTAAGTGCTTTATTTGCTACTTCTTTTGCCTCATCAATAGTCCACTGAGAGATTATCTTTCTTGTCTTTAGTACAGATGTTGCACTAACTGAAAATTCATCTAGACCAAAAGCAAGTAGTAGAGGAATTAGCAGTGGGTCAGCAGCAGCTTCGCCACACATACCAACCATAATATCCTTACCGTCTTCAATAATCTTCTTGATACTTCTTAGTACTGCCGGTTGGAAAGCTGAGTATAAGTAAGCTACATCAGCATTGCCTCTGTCAACTGCCATTGTGTAACCTGTAAGGTCATTAGTACCGATAGAGAAGAAGTCAGCTTCTTCTGCCAATAAGTCAGCAATAAGAGATGCAGCAGGTGTTTCAACCATTACACCAACTTGAATATCCTTGTTGTAAGCAATGTTTTCAGAGTCAAGCTCAGCCTTAATATTTTCAATCATAGCCTTAACTTCTCTAACTTCATCAATACAAGTTACAAGTGGAATCATAATCTTAATATTACCAAAAGCACTTGCTCTTAGTAATGCTCTAAGCTGAGGCTTATAAACATCTTCTCTGTGTAGGCAATATCTAACTGCTCTAAATCCCATAAATGGATTATCCTCTTTTGATAAACCAAGATAAGGAATATCCTTGTCACCACCAACATCAAGTGTACGAATGATAAGTGGCTTGTCACCAAGTTTTAGTACAGTTTTCTTATATGCCTCAAACTGTTCTTCTTCTGTTGGAATAGATGAACTGTCCATATATAGGAACTCTGTTCTAAATAGACCAACACCTTCACCGTCTTTAGATAGAACTGCGTCAGCATCATCAGGTTTACCAATGTTGCAACATAGCTCAACTTTTACACCATCAGCAGTTACTGTTTCTTTGCCGATAAACTTCTTAAGTTCTTCTTTTTCTTTTTTGTATTCAATGGTCTTTTCTCTATAGATAGCAATTTCACCGTCACTAGGATTTTCAATTACTTCACCATGACTACCGTCAACAATAATTTCTTGACCGTTCTCAAATGTTTCCATAACATTAGGAACAGAAAGTACTGCCGGAATTTCCATTGCCCTTGCTAAAATTGCAGAGTGGCTTGTTTTGCCACCAACTTCTGTTACAATACCAACAATGTTTTCTTTCACAATACAAGATGTCATTGACGGTGTTAAGTCTTTAGCAACAAGAACTGTACCGGATGGGGCAGAGGCAATGTCAACTTCTTCCTTACCAAGTAGCATTGTAATAAGACCGTTTTTAATATCTTCAACATCAGATGCTCTCTGTTTTGTTAGTTCATCATCAGCCATTGAGAATACACCAATGAACATATCACATACTTGAGCAACTGCATCTTCAGCACAACAACCACTGGAAATATTACCCTCAATTGAACTGCTCATTGCAGGGTCTTTCAACATAAGTAGGTGACCAAGAATAATGTCAGCTTCTTTTTCACCAATAGTGTTCTTAATGTTTTCAGCTTGTTTTTCTGTTTTTTCACAATATGCGTCAAAAACTTTTCTGTATCTGTCAATTTCAGCTTGAGTATCTGTAATCTGTTTCTTCTCATAATCAAGAGAAACTTCTTCAATAAGCATTACTTTACCAATACCGATACCTTCTGATGCGTTTACACCTTTTAACATAATTTCACCTCTTAAAAGAAAAAGCAGGAGAATTATAATAAATAACTCTCCTGCTAATGTACTTAACTAACGATTAATTATTCACCAAAGCCTGTTGAAATCATTTCAGCAGCTTCTTTCATTGCAGCTTCTTCGTCCGGACCTTCAATCTCAACTGTGATTTCTGTGCCACACTTGATACAAGCAGCAATTAGGTTCATAATGCTTTTACCATCAATTCTGTTGCCATCTTTAACGATAGTAACTGTGCTTTGGTACTTACCCATAGCAGATGTAAAAGTTCCTGCAGGTCTCATATGGAAACCCTGACTATTAGTTATAGTAAATGTTTGTGATACCATTTTAATTTCTCCTTTTGATTAAAAAAGTTTTTCATCACAAATATTATACAATATAAGTCAATTATTATCAATATTTAATTGTGTCAAAATTGAGTTTTATATTATTAAATTGTGATTATATTTTAATTACTTAGATTTCTTCTTCATAAATAGAGCAAGTAGAATCATTGAGATAAATGAACCTACTGCTAGTGCTAGTAGATACCAATACCATGTACCTGCCATTGTAGCAAATACGAAGATACCACCGTGAGGAGCCATTAGCTTACAACCGAATAGTGCTGATAATGCACCGGCACTTGCTGAACCTACGATACTAGCAGGGATAACCTGTAGTGGGTGGCTGGCAGCGTAAGGGATAGCACCTTCTGTAATGAATGATAGACCCATAATGTAGTTTACAGTACCGTTCTTTCTTTCATCAGCAGTCCATCTGTTTTTGTTAAATGTTGTTGATAGAGCAATTGCAATAGGAGGTACCATACCACCAACCATTACAGCAGCCATAATCATATAAGAAGCATCTGTACCTGTTGAAAGTAATCCTGTTGCGAATACATAAGCAGCCTTGTTGAAAGGACCACCCATATCAATAGCCATCATACCTGCAAGTAATGCACATAGAGGAACCATTAAGCCTTCAGTTTTGCTCATAGCTGTTAGAGCATTGTACATACCTGTGTTAATCCAACCCATGATTGGGTTAATTGCACACATAAGTACTGCAATAGCACCTAAACCAAGTAGTGGATAAATAAGAACCGGTTTAATACCTTCTAGAGAATGAGGTAGTTTATCACATGCCTTTTCAATCATTAGCATAATCCAACCACCAACGAAACCGGCAAGTAGACCACCTAAGAAACCTGATGGAACAGCAGCAGCAACACCGGCATCAATAGCAGCTTGACCTGTTAAAGCACCTGGGTTAGCAAAAGTTGCACCACTTGTTGCAAGGAAACCACCTACTAAACCAACTAACAAACCCGGTCTGTCAGCAATACTCATTGCAATGAAACCGGCTAGGATTGGAACCATTAGGTTAAATGCAACACCACCGATTGTTTTTAAGAAAGCAGATACAGGAGTCATTGTACCAAATTGGTCACTACCTGAACCACCATAACCACAGATTGTATCAATTAAGAATGCAACTGCAATAAATAGACCACCGGCTACAACGAATGGTAGCATATGAGAAACACCGTTCATTAGATGCTTGTAAAGCTTTCTACCAAAGCTTTCACCTTCAATTTCATCACTTGAAGCAGCAGCTCCACCATGATGATGGTAAATAGGAACTTGACCACTTTCGATTTTTTCGATAAGTTCTTTTGGCTTGTGAATACCATCAGCAACTTTAGTTGAAATAACAGGCTTACCGTCAAAACGAGCCATTTCAACATTCTTATCGGCAGCAACAATGATACCGTCACATTCTTCAATTTCTTTCTTTGTAAGAATGTTCTTAGCACCACCTGAACCGTTAGTTTCTGCCTTTAGAGGAATACCCATTTCTTTACCGGCTTTTTCAAGAGCTTCAGCAGCCATATAAGTGTGGGCGATACCTGTAGGACAAGCTGTTACAGCAAGAATTCTGTAACCGTCTTTCTGTTCTTTCTTAGCAGGTTCGTCAGGGTATTTTACTTTTTCAAATTCATCAATTGCCTTTAGAAAAGCTTCCTTATTTGGAGCGTTGAGTAACTTGTTCTTAAAGTCAGCGTCCATTAGCATTGTCATTAGTCTTGCTAAAACTTCAAGATGTACATCGCCGTCATTTGGTGCAGCAATCATAAAGATTAGATTAGAAGGCTTACCGTCCATAGCCTCATAATCAACACCATCCGGTACAGTTACTACTGCAAGAGCAGGTTCTTTTACAGCTTCACTCTTTGCGTGTGGAATTGCAATTCCGTCACCAATAGCTGTAGTTCCTCCGGCTTCTCTTGCCAAAATTCCTTCTTTGTAGACCTTAGCATCAACAAGATTACCGGCTTTGTTGTGCAAATCTACTAGTTTGTCAATTGCTTCAGATTTTGAATTTAGCTTAACGCCAAGTTCGATACAATCCTTTTTGAGTAAATCAACGATCCTCATAATTTTACCTCCTGTTTATAAATTTAGATTTTATTGAGTAAATCTATTACTTCCTGTTTTGTAGCCAGACTTTCTGAAAAGGCTGAAGCACTACCTGCTGCAGTACCCATTCTTAAAGCATATTTGTAGTCACCTTTTTCAAGGTATCCGGCACAGAATCCGGCAACCATTGAGTCACCAGCACCAACAGAGTTCTTGACCTTACCTTTTGGTGTACCAATCTTGTGTGCTACATCATTTTCATCAACAAGAATTGCACCGTCACCAGCCATAGAGATAAGTACATTTTTTGCACCTTGTTTCTTTAACTCTCTGGCATAGTAGATAATTTCATTGTCTGTTGTAAGTTCAAGTCCAAAGATTTCACCAAGTTCGTGATTGTTTGGCTTGATTAGAAATGGTTCATACTTTAGTGACTTAACAAGTAAATCACGAGTAGCATCAACAACAAATCTTATGCCCTTGCCGTATAATCTTTCCATAATTCTCTCATACATATCATTTGGGAGAGAGGTTGGAATTGAACCGGCAAGTACAAGTGTGTCGCCTGACTGGAGATTATCAAGCTTTTTAAATAGTTCATCAATTGCAGAGTTTGGAATTTCCGGTCCTCTGGCATTAATATCGGTTTCTTCAACACCTTTAATGTTTACATTGATTCTTGTGTTACCCTCTTCAAGGTTGATGAAGTCGGTTTTAACACCCATTCTTTCAAGTCCTGATCTTAGTGCATCACCTGTAAATCCGGCAACAAAACCAAGAGCAACATTTGGAACTTCTAGGTTTGTTAGAACTCTGGAAACATTAACACCTTTACCACCAAGGTTCATATATTCTCTTGTAGTACGGTTAATTTCTCCAATGTTAAAACTAACTAACTCAACAACATAGTCAATTGCAGGGTTAAAGGTAACTGTGTAAATCATCCATCTACCTCCTTAATTACAGCTAAGTCTTTGTAGCTATTATCTGTAAGTTTGTCTGTAATGATGCAAGAATTTGACATCTCTCCAAAAGAAACAGAAAACACTCTGTTAAATTTACTGTGGTCTGCAAGAATATAAGTAACATAGCTTTTTTCGTGAGCTTTGTTTTTTATCATTGCTTCATCAATGTCAGGAGTGGTAAAACCGTTTGCCTTAGAAATTCCGTTAGTACCAAGGAAACATTTTGAGAAGTTATATCGGTTAAGTTCTTCAATAGCAGTAACACCAATGATAGCTTCTGTAATCAGCTTTAACTCTCCACCGATAACAAATGCTCTAAGTCCTTTTCTAACTAAACTTTTTGCATGAACAATACCGTTAGTAACAAATGTTGCTTTGATATTTTCAGGTAAGTATTTAATTAGCTTTTCTGTTGTAGTACCGGCATCAATGTAAACAAAATCATCATCTTTTATAAGTGACGCTGCGTACTTTGCTATGTTTTCTTTTTCTTGAGAATGAAGATGTGACTTTGTAACAAAGTCATCCTCTGTGTTTACAAATCCATCGTCAGATTTTTTTAATGTAGCACCACCATGAACCTTTTCAAGTTTACCTTGTTCATTAAGTGTGTTTAAATCTCGTCTGACTGTTGATTCAGAAGTACCTAAAACTTCTGATAATTCTTGAACTGTAACAGCTCCTTTTTCTTCTAGTAAATTTAGAATTGTGTTAAATCTTTCTTGTGTCAACATTCAATCACCTTCTATGGTTTAAATTATACATAAAAATATTAGCTTGTCAATAGAAATTATGCATTTTCTTGATATTTTTTTCATTTTCTATCAAATTACTTCAAATATACGCATTATTTCAATCAAAAAGCGTCATATTTTTGATTTTTTATAGAATTTTTTAGTCTTGTTTATGTAAATTTGCACAAAAGTATTATGCACAATTTACAGTTAATAATAAAGAAAGGCGATGAAAAATTCATCGCCCTTAGTTTAATTTTTCTAATTTCATAAATCAGAATATAAAGAAAAACAATATTCCAATAATAGAACTAATCAATATACCTGCAACAACATCACTAATGTAATGTACACCACAAAGTGGTCTTAATGATGCCATTACTAAAGATATACTTAGTGAGATAATTCCAAGTATCGGATTAATGTATAGAAAAGCATATGAAAGTATAAAAGCACTTGCTGCATGACGAGAAGGAAAACTTTTTCCTTTAGTGTCTTTTGGAAACACAGGAGTGTAGTTATATTTTTCATATGGTCTTGTTCTGTTAATTAGTAATCTCATTATTGTTACACCGATAAATGTAACTAGAGGAATTACTATAACCTTAACAATCCTTATATCTTTAGTAAATAAAAGGTAGCATAATAGAATAGGGTAGCCTAGAAAAATTGAAAACGGTACAAACTTGTAAATGAATTTTACTATGTTGTACAGAGCTTTATTGTTTTTTATTGTGTCAATACATTTTATAAATTGTTCTCTTTTAATTTTAATCACCCTTTATTTGGTCGTAAAAATTCAATAGCCCTTTCGTGATTATGAATTTCCACATTATCGGTTTTGCCACCAAATTCACCGTCAAGTGTCCAGTTAAGTGGTTCTTCGCTAATAATTCTAAAGTTGCTACTTCTAAAATATTCAAAGTGTTTACTGTTTAGCTTGCCACTTAATGTGTCGTTAAGTGTTTCTTGAAGTTCAATAGGGTTCTTAGGTTTCTTTACAAAGATAGCTTCAAACTTACCGTCATCAAGAGAAACATCATCTCTGTCGATTTTAAGTAATCCACCTACAGAAAAAGTATTGCAAATCATACCGAAAATATAATTACCTTCTACAGTTTTATTTTCTGTAACTATTTTTACATTAGCACTTTTAATTTTTGTAAGACTTTTAATACCCTCAAGAATATAAGCAGTTTTGCCTAGCATATTTTTAACACTTTGTGATGTTGAGTAAGCAACTTCTGTAAATGCACCAAAACCTGCAATATAGTTAAAGTATCTGTCACCAAATTCACCAATATCATAAGGGAAGATACTACTATCCAAAATTTGGTCAACACATTTGTTAATGTTTTTAGAAATGCCAAGTGAAGTTGCAAAGTCGTTTACTGTACCAGCAGGAATATAACCACAAGGTTTTCTTCTTTCTTTTTCCACTTTCATATATCCTGTAGTAACTTCATTAAGTGTACCGTCACCACCTGAACAAATGATAGTATCGAAATTATCCATATTTTTAACTACAAATTTAGTAGCATCACCTTTTGCTTTAGTAGGCATAACCGTTACTACACCCATAGTTGATAGATTTTCTACAATATAAGAAAGCTTTGACCTTATTGCACCTTTACCTGATACAGGGTTATAAATGAATAATATCTTTTTCATGATTACTATTATCTCCTTACCGTAAACGGTATTATAACATATCAAAGTTGATATTTCAACGAATAGTGATTAATTGTGATTGATTTGTAACCAATATGAAAATCAAAAGTGCAAAATAAATCATAAAAAAGCAGAGTTACAAAAACTCTGCTTTCATCTCTATATATCTATTTCAACATTGTATGTTTTAAACCATTCATCAAGTTCAATAATATAAGCCATAATCTGTGGTGCTCTCATTAATTGACCGTACCAAGGTGTTTCTATCTTATCAGGGTTATCCATAATATCCTTTATGCCATCTCTGTTAAGTAAAGTGGATAATGCACTATTTTTATCTTGTAAAATTTCTTGAACCTTTTTACTGACAATTTCCATATAAACAGGGTTGTGAGTTTTAGGATAAGGACTTTTCTTTCTCCAACATATTTCATTAGGTAATGTGTCTTCAAATGCTTTTCTTACAATACCTTTTTCTCTGCCATCATAGGCTTTCATTTCCCAAGGCATATTGTAAGCATATTCAACAATTCTATAATCACAGAAAGGAACTCTGACTTCAAGACCTGAGTACATACTCATTCTGTCTTTTCTGTCAAGTAGGCATTGCATAAAGAAGTAAAAGTTCAGCATAAACATTTCTCTCATTCTGGCAGATACCTTTGTGTCACTTCTTAGCTTATCGGTTTTTCTACAAGTTTGATAGTATCTTTCGTGTACATATTCTTCACCATCTTTTAATAAACCGGACTTTAGAATTTTTCTTCTGATAGTTTGGTCCTTTGACCAAGGGAAACATTGTTCAAATAAAATATTTTTATTGTGATACCATGGGTACCCACCAAAAAGTTCATCGGCACATTCACCTGAAAGTGCAACTGTATATTCTTGTTTTATCTTTTTACAGAACAGCAGTAGGGAAGAATCAATATCAGCCATCCCGGGTAAATCTCTTGCAACAGTAGCATCATAAAGTGCATCTGCAAGTTGAGGATGATTTAGGATAACTTCGTTATGAACACTATGAGTATCCTTAACCATCATTTTAATATAGTCAGCATCTCTGTTAGGTTGAAATAAACTTTTCTTAAAGTATTTATCATTTTCTTCATACTCAACAGAGAATGTGTGTATTCTGCCTCTGTTCTTTTCTCTGTAGTACATTGATGCAACCTTTGAAATTATTGAACTGTCAAGTCCACCTGATAAGAAGAAACATACCGGCATATCGGAAATTAACTGTCTTTTAATTGAGTCAGTAAGTAGGTATCTTGTTTTCTCAATAGTAGTTTGTAAATCATCAGTATGTTCTTTTGCTTTCAGTTTAAAGTAAAATTCCTTGTGTAGCTTTCCATTTTTGTATAGAGCCATTTCACCGGGACATAGTTCATTAATATCCTTAAATACACCAACTCCCGGTGTTCTTGCAGGTCCCATAAAGAAAATTTCCATTAATCCTTGTTCATCAACAACAGGTTTTACCATACCGGTTGCAAGTATTGCTTTTATTTCCGAAGCAAAAATCAAACCACCTTTGTATTGATGATAGAACAAAGGCTTTACACCGATTCTATCTCTACAAATGAAAAGTTCCTTGCTTTTCATTTCATAAATACCAAAGGCAAAAATACCGTTTAGCCTTTCAACACATTTCTTTCCCCATTGAATGTAGGACTTTAGTACAACCTCTGTGTCACTTCTTCCTCTAAACTTAAAACCTTTTGCAATAAGTTTAGTTCTAACTTCTTCAGTATTATATAACTCACCATTATATACAATAGTATATTTTTTGTCTTTGTGTTGTACTGTCATAGGTTGAGTTCCGTTTTCTCTGTCAATAACTACAAGTCGCCTATGTATAAGGGCAATGTCATTTGTAATGTAAGCACCATTCTCATCAGGACCTCTAGGTATTAATGATTGTGATACTTTGCCGATAACCTCCTTCTTTTCACTAAAGTCAATGTTTTTGTCAAACCATCCTGCTATTCCGCACATAAATTAACCTCCTGATTATTTTTATGATTTATTGACACTAAGAATATTAATGAAAGAAATATAAGGGCAAAACTTCCCCAAATAGTAGAAGAAACCGTTACAGTAGTTCCTTTGTTTATACTTT
>REGX01354896.1_pt1 | contig 12775 bp, 8 predicted proteins | sample 2276321 | NCBI WGS metagenome assembly REGX01 (sample SAMN08335021, study PRJNA423103) | bovine gut metagenome | biome: bovine gut metagenome; feature: rumen; material: feed digesta; isolation source: rumen digesta from from 15 high feed efficiency cows and 15 low feed... | host: Bos taurus ... | reverse complement strand
TCTTTGCATACAGTACGCCTTGGTTCTCTCAGTTGAATATTGAATATGCTGTAGGTGTTGACGGTATTTCTGTAGTAATGATTCTATTGAGTGCAGTCATCGTCTTTACTGGTACTTTTGCCAGCTGGCAGATGGAGCCTATGAAGAAAGAATACTTCCTCTGGTTTGTTCTTCTGAGCATTGGTGTATTCGGATTCTTCATCTCAATTGATATGTTCACTATGTTCATGTTCTATGAGGTTGCCTTGATTGCTATGTACCTTCTTCCTGAGGCAGCTCAGCAGCTTTCTTGGATCTTCCTGATCCTTACAACTTGCTCTGTTGTTTATGGTGCACTTTCTGCTTGTGTTCAGACTGACTTGAAGTATATCAATGCTTATTCTTCAGTATCTCACTGTGGTATGGTATTGTTTGCTCTTGTTATGATGACACAGACTGCTATTACTGGTGCAATCCTTCAGATGCTTTCTCACGGTCTTATGACAGCTCTCTTCTTTGCATGTATCGGTATGATTTATCACCGTGCTGGTACTCGTGATGTAAGATATTTAGGTGGATTGATGAAGGTTGTTCCTTTCCTCTCAGTTTCTTATGTTGTTGCTGGTTTGGCTAACCTTGGTCTTCCTGGCTTCTCTGGATTCGTAGCAGAGATGAACATCTTTGTTGGTTCTTTCCAGCATGCTGATATGTTCCATAGAGTATGTACTATTATTGCATGTACTGCTATTGTTATCACAGCTGTTTATATCCTTCGAGTTGTTGGTAAGATTTTGTTCCAGAAAGTTGCTAATCCTAAGTTCCTGGAACTTCATGATGCAACATGGGATGAGCGCTTCGCTATTGCTGGTTTGATTTTCTGTGTTGCAGGTCTGGGTCTATTCCCACTCTTCTTCCAGAATATTATCAACAATGCTGTTGCTCCATTGTTCAATCATATTATGAGCGCAGCTCCTGTTGTAGCAGCTGCAGGTCTGTAATGATTTATTGATTAATGATTAAAATTTATCGAAATGAATATAGATTATAGTCAATTTCTAAATATGATTCCGGAAGCTTCTTTGGTAGCTATCCTGATCATCACCTTCATTGCAGACTTCTTCTCAGCAAAGAAGCCAGGCGAGGAATCTCGCAAATGGTTTAATCCGCTGGTCTGCATTTTGATGACTGCACATCTTGTTATCAATATATTCCCAACTGAGGCTGCAGAGACTTTCGGTGGAATGTATTATACAAATGCTTCAGTAGGCGTTATCAAAACAATCTTGGCTCTCGGTACTTTGATCGTATTGATTCAGAGCCGTGAGTGGATGAGCCGTAAAGATACTAGTTTCAAGGAAGGTGAATTCTACATGTTGATGATTTCTACTTTGCTTGGTATGAATATGATGGTAAGTGCTAACAACTTCATCTTGTTCTTCCTTGGTCTTGAGATGGCATCTGTTCCAATGGCTTGCCTTGTTGGTATAGATAAATATCGTCATAATTCTGCTGAGGCAGCTGCTAAATTCGTGCTTACAGCTACATTCTCAAGCGGTGTTATGCTTTACGGTATTTCTTTCCTCTATGGTGCTACTGGTACATTGTATTTTGACGATGTTGCTACAAAGATTACTGCAAGCCCACTTACTATTCTGGGTCTTGTATTCTTCTTCAGTGGCCTTGGTTTCAAGATTTCTCTTGTACCATTCCACTTCTGGACAGCAGATACATACCAGGGTGCTCCTACAACAGTAACAGGTTACCTGAGCGTTGTTTCTAAGGGTGCTGCTACATTTACTCTTGCAGCAATCTTGATGAAGGTTTTTGCTCCAATGATTGAGTATTGGCAGATTCTGTTGATGATTGTAATTGTTCTTTCAATTACTATTGCTAACTTATTTGCTATCCGTCAGAGTGATTTGAAGCGCTTTATGGCGTTCAGTTCTATCTCTCAGGCAGGTTACATTGTTTTGGCAATCATTGGCAATAATGATATGGCTGTTTCATCTTTGAGTTTCTATGTACTCATTTATGTTGTAGCTAATATGGCAGTATTCACAGCTATTTCATCTATTGAGGAGCATAATAATGGTGTTGTAGATATGGAGTCATATAATGGCTTATATGTTACAAATCCAAAGCTTGCATTCTTGTTGACACTTGCTCTGTTCTCTCTTGGTGGTATTCCTCCATTTGCTGGAATGTTCAGTAAGTTCTTTGTCTTCATGGCTGCAGTTAAGGGTATGAGCATTGATACTCCAATGGGTGCTTGGTCTTATGCTGTTGTATTTATTGCTTTGGTCAACACAGTAGTGTCACTTTACTACTATTTGTTGATTGTAAAGGCTATGTTTATTAAGCATAATGACAATCCATTGCCAACATTCCAAAGTGCAGCTAGCACTAAGTTTGCTTTGGCAATCTGCACAGCAGGTATCCTTGCCTTCGGTGTATGCAGTGGTGTATATGGATGGATTGCTGCAGCAATCTAATCGATTAAGAATAGAAAATAAAAAAATCCTGATGCTTTATGCATCAGGATTTTTTTTATGTTTTAGAAATTATCCAATGTCATAGGAATCTCAACAGGAGTAATCTTAACTTTCTTATTACTCCATTTCTTGGCTTTAGCTTCTGAAGCAGGTTCAAGTTTGCCACGTATATATTTCTCCATGATCAATCCCGCAAGAGGAGCAGATAGATCAGCACCAAAACCTCCATTATCTACGTATACGCTTACGGCTATCTTTGGGTTTTCCATAGGTGCAAATGCAATAAAGATAGAATGATCATTACCTTCATTCTCTGCAGTACCTGTTTTTCCACATATTTTATAATGTGGATTGCGGATACTCATAGCTGTTCCATTGATGATGCACGCGCGCATACCTTTGATGACAAGTTCGTATGCTTCGAGAGTAGGTTTACAGATATGTTTGGTAGTAAATGTAGTGTCTAGAGGGTGTTCTGTTGTTGCTTCATGGATATGTGGTGTATACCACCAACCGCGGTTAGCAATACTTGCTGCCAGATTACAGAGTTGGAGTGGGGTTGTCATTACCTCACCTTGTCCCATTCCTACCCACATTACAGTGGTTCCGTTCCATCGGCCATTCATAGCCTTTTCCAAAAAATCAGCATTAGGAATTATGCCACCTGTTTCATTTGGCAGATCTACTCCTAGTTGACTACCCAATCCCATGCTTGACATGTATTCATACCACTTGTCGATAGCAACAAGTTTAGTAGGGTATTTAACGCGGTCGTCCATCATGTTTTTGAACGCTTTGCAGAAATAAGAATTACAAGATTGACCAAGAGCATCAATCAATTGCAGTGGTGATTGGTGCTCATGACATCCGATATGAATGCCATTCTCCCAGAAGCCTTTGCGGCATTTATACTCTGTATTGATAAATAGTTCTCCTTCAGAAATCATGGCGAGTGCCTGGGCGGTCTTAAAAGTAGAACCAGGAGAATATGTAGTCGAGATGGCACGGTTGACGCCATTGTCAACTTTGTCTCGACTTGCCAGACAGAGGATTTTTCCTGTAGAGGGTTCAATCGCTACAATGCTACCTTGCTTGTTGTTCAGTAGGCTCTCTGCCAATGCTTGAAGTTCTTTATCAATTGTTAATGGTCCATCGGTAGGTAAATGCTGAGCACTTACAGGTATAGCCGACGCCATTATTACCCCTAAAAATACGTCTCTAATACTCTTCATTATTAATATATTTATCGTATAAATGCGTGACATATCATCGTAAAAGTTTTCCTCTCATCACGAGAGAAATCGATTCTTAAAGCATTTGCTTTAAGAATCTTGGTGTGTAACCTTTTTTACTCTTGGCTACTTTTTCTGGGGTACCAGCACATAGGATGGTTCCTCCATTTCGTCCACCTTCTGGACCAACATCAATAATCCAGTCGGCTAGTTTGATGACATCAAGATTATGCTCGATAATGAGTACTGTATTTCCCTTATCAACCAGTTTCTGAAGTACTCCCATCAAGATGCGAATATCTTCAAAATGCAATCCTGTTGTAGGTTCGTCCAAGATATATAGGGTTTTACCTGTATCTCTCTTTGCTAATTCGGTTGCAAGTTTTACGCGTTGACTTTCTCCGCCAGAGAGAGTTGTTGAACTTTGACCTAATCTAAGATATCCTAATCCAACATCCTGAAGAGCTTTGATTTTAGGAAGAATTGCTGGAACATTCTCAAAGAATTCTACAGCCATGTTGACTGTCATATCGAGAACATCGGCAATGCTCTTTCCCTTGAATCTTACCTCCAGAGTTTCACGATTATATCGTTTGCCGTGACATACCTCACATGGTACCATTACATCAGGCAGGAAATTCATTTCAATAGTCTTGTAACCATTTCCACTGCAAGCTTCGCAGCGACCTCCCTTTACATTGAAAGAGAAACGACCTGGTTTATATCCACGTATTTTAGCCTCAGGTAAGTTTACAAACAAGCTTCTGATATCACTGAAAACGCCTGTATACGTTGCAGGATTACTTCGTGGAGTACGGCCAATAGGACTTTGGTCAACATTGACCACCTTATCTATGTTTTCGATGCCATCAATTTTATCGTATGGCATTGGTTTCTTCAGGCTACGATAGAAATGATGGGATAGGATAGGCTGGAGGGTTTCATTAATCAAGGTAGACTTTCCCGATCCTGATACTCCTGTTATAAGAATCAGTTTTCCCAAAGGGAATTCTGCATCCACATTCTTCAGATTATTACCTTTGCAGCCATGAAGCACAATACTCTTACCATTTCCTTCACGTCGTTTGGATGGTATCTCAATTTTCATCTCACCATTCAGGTATTGAGAAGTCATTGTATGAGTTTTCAGCATCTCTTCTGGTGTACCCTGGAAAACAACCTCGCCACCTTTTCTTCCAGCTTTAGGACCGATATCAACAATCCAGTCGGCAGCTCGCATCATATCTTCGTCATGCTCAACAACGATTACCGTGTTACCCATGTCGCGCAATTCCTTCAGCGATTTAATAAGTCGCTCGTTGTCGCGCTGATGCAGACCGATACTAGGCTCATCCAAAATATATAATACATTAACCAACTGACTGCCAATCTGAGTGGCCAAACGGATACGCTGACTTTCACCACCCGACAGAGAAGCCGACTGACGATTTAGTGATAGATAATCCAGGCCAACCTCCAAAAGGAAATTCACACGAGTGCGCAATTCTTTTACAATCTCAGTGGCAATCTTCTTTTTCTGATCATCCAGATGTTCTTCTACATGCTCCAGCCATTCCTTCAGATCATTGATATCCATGGTTGCAACCTCAGTAATGTTCTTGTCCCATATTTTATAGGAAAGAGATTCGCGAGTAAGTCGCTGACCATGGCATTCAGGACATTCAACTTCAGCCAAGAACTGATCTGCCCATTTCTTGCCCTGTGTACTTTCGTCGTTCTCCATGACATCTTTAAGATACTTTACTACACCATCAAACTCTACAAAGTAATCGCTAGTGGTATGTACTTTATCCTTAGATATCTTGAGCGTTTCAAGCGAACCATATAATATCTCCTGCATTGCATCAGCAGGAATCTCCTTTACAGGAGTTTTCAGATCGCAGTCATATTTGCCAAGTATAGCCTCGATCTGCCAGAATATCATTTGATTCTTATATTTTCCGAGTGGCACAATCGCGCCATCGTGAATATTTACTTTATTGTCAGGAATAACTTTTTTCAGATCAATCTCATTGATGATACCAAGTCCTTTGCAATGAGGACAGGCACCTTCGGGAGAGTTGAACGAGAACATATTTGGTGCAGGATCTTTATATGCGATACCTGTAGCAGGGTCCATCAGTCGTTTAGAGAAAGTCTTGACAGTGTTGTCATCCTTATCCATGATCATCAGCATGCCTTCACCTTGCTTCATGGCAGTCTGTACGCTATGACGAAGGCGTTCGTCATCCTTGCTCTGTACAGCAAGTTTGTCGATTACAACCTCAATATTATGATTCTTGTATCGGTCAACCTTCATACCTCGAGTTATCTCAAGAATCTCGCCATCTACGCGCATATAGAGATATCCCTTTCGACGCATACTTTCAAAGAGTTCGCGATAATGACCCTTACGCTGACGTACCAGTGGGGCAAGGATAAAGATGCGTTTGCCATCGTAATCATTCAATATCATTTCGATGACTCTCTCTTCTGTATATTTTATCATCTTCTCGCCACTCATGTAACTATATGCAGTACCTGCGCGAGCATAAAGAAGACGGAGATAGTCGTAGATTTCTGTTGTAGTACCAACGGTAGAACGAGGGTTTTTGTTGGTAGTTTTCTGCTCTATGCTGATTACTGGAGAAAGTCCTGTAATCTTATCGACATCAGGTCGTTCCATGTTGCCGAGGAAATTACGTGCATAAGCCGAGAAAGTTTCAATATATCGGCGCTGACCTTCGGCAAAAATAGTGTCGAAAGCTAACGAAGATTTACCAGAACCTGAAAGTCCTGTAATTACCGTCAAAGAATTTCGGGGAATCATCACGTCCACATTTTTGAGATTGTGAACTCGCGCTCCCCATACATTTATCTGATCTTGATTATCCATTTTACCTATTGTTGATAGTCGATTCTGTGTAACCTCTTAACAGATTGACATCTCGTTTAATGTTATATTTTCTGCCATTTGAGCCTTCTGCTACCACATGGCAGAAGTATACTCCCTGTGGAGCCTGCTTGCCATTGATTGTTCCATCCCATCCATTGGAGTATGGATCGTTCCATTCGAATACTTTCTTTCCCCATCGATTGAATATCTGAGCTTTGAAAGATACGATACTCTTGCATGTGATAGGCTTGTAATAGTCGTTTACACCATCTCCATTAGGCGAGAAGGCATTTGGCATGGTTAATTGTCCATCCTCAATAGTGATATCCAATGGATTATCTTCATTTGATATTTCCAAGTCTTCCTCACCATCCTTACTGAAAATTATAGTGTATGTTATTTTATAACTTCCTGATTTACTGAATATATAGGTGGTTGAATCGGTGTCGTGTCGAGTGGTGGTCGCCTGGTCTGGAATGTGAGTAATCTTCCATTCATAATAGTAAGGCATCCATCCATCTGTGTCTGTAGGAGTAGCTTTGAATGTTACTTCTACAGGAGCATCTTTTAGATCGTTGAGTGCAGCATCAGATGATGTCATTTTTTTACCAGTTCCATCAGTTGCAACCCACGATATTTCTACCGCTTGAGCGAGAACCATGGAAGGAATCATCCATGCAAAAACGAATGCTAATATATATTGAATCAACCTTTTCATATACCTCATAAAATACTTATGGATAATTTGCAAAGATAAGTATTTTTTCTGAGAATGCCATGAGTTTAGTGTTATTAATTGATAATAACAACTGATACCGTTTCTTCATTTAGCATGGAACTGCGAGTTGAACGATATATATGTGGCGCGTATATCCTCATGGAAAGAAGGTAATATATATGTTCTGAGAACTTTTGCCTAGAGGCAAACGAGCGTTCGCCTCTAGGGAAACGGGTGTTTGCCTCTAGGCAAAAGTTTTATTGATTATGGAATTGACGCGCTTTATTATTTGTCAGAATGGGCTTAAATTGGTGTTTTGTCGAATATGAAAGCTTCTCCACAGTTAATCGTTTGTTTGACAGGCTGTTATTGAAGAATTTTCTTTTTCCCTTGCTTTATTACTATTCCTCGATAGTGATGGTCAACTCTCTGTCCTGAGAGATTATAAGTGTGCCTCGTGGATGTTGTAGTCGTAGGCAAAGCGATGTCCGATACAGATTCTTCCGTTATGGAGAATTCTGCAACAACAGGATCATGGTCGCCTAAAGAATTGTAGTCGGTTTCCTGTTTGTATGAATTCAAGATAAGTTTATTTCCTATAGGAGGATTGATGTAGATAATCTTATCAAGACTTTCTGGTTGGCTGTTTTTTGATTCTTTCCAAGCGTCAAATACTTGATATCCTTCAGCCTTTAATCCGTTAAAAAATATACCTTCTATATCATCCTGGATATAAAGGCTGTTGGTATCTCCGATAATTATTTTTGGTCTGCCATTATTCATGGATTTTATCGCATTTAGTAATTGATGCCATTGTATATTTCTAGCTTGAATATCATATTCTCCATCTGCTCCATAATTAGCGTCCATGTGGAGATTGATAACATCAATGTCTACATTATTAAAAGTGACGGTATAACTTCTAAAACCTTTGATTATCAGCAGGTCAGACCCATGATCAAAATAACCGTACCCAGATATCCATTTTACTCGATTTTCATTTGATACAGATATTGCTGAATTAAGCCATGCAAGTCCTAATCCATCGGTGTCGAATTGGCTAAGGCTATCTGTCTTGATAAATGGAGCTATATTAGAATTCTGCTCTAACCCAACTCCTCCGAGCCAGGATGCAAATGAGTAATCTGTCATGAATTGTGATATCTGTTGATGATAATTAAAATCTTCTTGGAAAGCGATAATATCGTAGCTTTTCTTAGCTAAATACTGTCCAATCTTTACACTACCATCTTCCATTGGAGCATCTGGATTAATATTTATTCCCAAAATGCTGCCAGGCAGACCATCAACATTGAGCGATGCAATAGAAAAAGAAGATTGGAAAGTATGAGCTTTGCAACTCATACTTCCAAAAACAAATAGACTGATAATAAAACCTTTGAGTAAATAAGATGCTTTCATGAATTTTGTTTTGTTTCTGCAAAAATAATTCAATAATTTGAGATTACTGTTATCAAAATCAAAGAAAAAGATACCATTATTATCTTTTTTTGTCATTGTAATCATTCCACTTTAGAATAAAAAGTAGAGTTTCTTTTCTTTTTCCCGATATAATTTTTGTATTTTTGCAAGTGGAATAAAATATTTCCTGACAATATGAAGAAAGTACTGAAATATATATTGATATCGCTCACGCTCATGCTGAGTATGCCAATGTTGGCTGGTAATCCAGTCAAGATTGGTGTAATGCTACCTTTACATAATGTGGATGGTGACGGAAAAAGAATGGTAGAGTATTATCGAGGAATACTAATGGCTTGTGAAGATTTGCAGAAGCAAGGTATTTCGACAGATATCCATGCATGGAATGTACCTAATGGCGCTGATATTCGAACTACTTTGCTTCAAAACGGAGCTAATAAGTGTGATTTGATAATTGGCCCTCTGTATACTCCTCAAGTAGCTGCGCTTGGTGAGTTCTGCAAGACCTATAATATTAAAATGCTTATCCCTTTTTCTATCAATAGTAATGAAGTGCTAAGCAATCCAAATGTTTTTCAGATTTATCAGTCGCAGGCTGAATTGAATATTTTGTCGGCTCAGGCTTTCGTCAATAGATTCCCTAATGCTCATCCGATATTTGTGGACTGTAATGATGCCAACTCGTTGAAAGGTACATATACCACATTGATGCGCAGAGAGCTGGAAAAGCATCATATCAATTATAATATTACAAATTTGGTTTCACCTGACGAGTCTTTCGCTAAGGCTTTCGATCGCAGCAAGCAGAATATTATCATCTTAAATTCTGGCCGCTCTCATGATCTGACCGCTATCTTTGATAAACTCGACCGCCTTACTCAAACCTATCCTGGAGTAGTAGTGTCTCTCTTTGGATATACAGAGTGGCTTATGTATGCCTATACTAATATGGAGCGTTATTTCAAGTATGATGTCTATATTCCATCTACTTTCTATTATAATGCCTCTTCGCCAAAAACTAAGCAGTTGGAGGCTGATTATCAGAAATGGTTTGGTGAAAGAATGCAGTATGCTTTGCCTCGTTTTGCTATCAATGGCTACGACCAGGCACAGTTCTTTATAAGAGGTATTTATCAGTATGGTAAGAATTTTACAGGCTCTAGTAGCCAGACTCTTTATACACCACTTCAGAATCGATTAAAGTTTGTAAAGAGAACAGGTGGGGGATACAAGAATGACAGTTTCCAACTGATTCATTATACTTTTAATCATACGATAGAGTCAATAAACTATTAATGAAGAAGATCATAATTTGCGTTTTATGCGCAATCTTAGGATATCAGAGAGCCTGTGCTCAGGTAGGCGAACATCGCAATGATTTCGCTTTCGGAGTAAATGGTGGCTATGTACTGAGTAATGTTGGATTTTCTAATCCATCAGTACCTCAGACGATGCATGGCGGTATCACAGGTGGTGTCTCTGCCCGATATGTCTGCGAGAAATACTTCAATACAATCTGTTCTGTTTATGCTGAGGTGAATTACTCGCAGATAGGATGGAAGGAAGATATTCGTACAGCAGCAGATACTCTTGTGTTTAATCCGAAGATAGGTGAGAATGGTGACTATGAGCGATATAGCCGAACTATTTCTTATATACAGATACCACTTTTTGCTCATCTGGCATGGGGAAAAGAGGAAAAAGGCATGAATTTCTTCTTGAATCTCGGACCTCAGTTCGGTTTTAAGTTGAGTGATGAAATTGATTGCAATTATGATTATAAGAATGGTGGAAGTGTGCCTTCAAATAGCCTGGATGAAACGGGTATGCATGCGGGAAGAAGCAGTTCTTCTCTGTCGCAGGAATATACCCCATTGAAGTATAGTTTTGATTATGGTATTGCAGGCGGAGTAGGTGCAGAGTACAGTGTTCCAAAGGTAGGACACTTCCTTGCCGAAGCAAGATACTACTATGGTCTTGGAAATATCTTTGGAAATTCCAAGAGCGATGTATTTAGTAAGAGTAATTATGGAAATATCGTATTTAAGGTAAGCTACCTTTTCGATATCACCAAAACAAAAGATGTAAAGAGAAAATAAACGAGAAATAATATTTTAAAATGAATACTACACAAGCAATACAACAGAAATTAAGCGATAGTTTTAAGTGGAGATGGAGCGCCCTGATTATCGTATCTATCACGATGATGATGGGTTACTTCCTTACTGATGTAATGGCTCCGCTGGAAACTATGCTCGAGGCACCTGCTAATCAAGGAGGATTAGGGTGGCCAAGTAGCGATTATGGCGTTTTTTCTGGAGCTTATGGTCTGATCAATGTATTCTTGCTGATGCTTTTCTTTGGCGGAATTATCCTCGACAAGATGGGCATTCGATTTACAGGTAATCTTTCTTGTATTTTGATGGTTGTTGGAGCAGTCATCAAGTATTACGCTATTGAATTTATGTCGCCTGATGGCGCTACTTATATTAACATACCTTTAATAGGAGGCTATACTGGCCTTGATCATGCTATTAAGGACCAAGTACTAATAGCATCTCTTGGATTTGCTATCTTTGGCGTGGGATGCGAAATCGCTGGTATTACAATTAGTAAGGTGATGACAAAATGGTTTACTGGCCATGAGTTAGCTCTTGCTATGGGTATTCAGGTAGCATTGGCACGACTAGGTACAGCTCTTACATTCTTTGTCAGTGTGCCTGTAGCCAAGGCATTTTCACTTTCAGCGCCATTGCTTTTAGGCTTATTGCTTTTGGTTATTGGTCTGCTATTATGGTTTGTATATGATGTAATGGATATCAAACTGGATAAGAGTGATCCTGAAGCTAATCAACTTGCAGATTCTGACGAAGATAAATTCCATTTCAGCGATCTTGGTCTTATTTTTAAGAATCCAGGCTTCTGGTTGATTACAGCGATGTGTCTTTGCTTCTATGGCGGAATCTTCCCATTCTTAAAGTTTGCTACCAAGATGGTAGTTTTCAAATATGGAGTAGATGAGACCTTTGCTGGTTGGATACCATCATTGATGCCATTGGGTACGATTGTACTTACTCCAATTTTTGGAAGTATTTATGATAAGATAGGTAAGGGTGCTACATTGATGATTATTGGTTCTGTATTACTTACAGGTATCCATGTACTATTTGCTCTCCCTATACTTGAAACAGCATGGCTTGCTATTATCCTTGTAGTACTGCTTGGCGTAGCTTTCTCGCTTGTGCCAAGTGCTATGTGGCCATCTGTGCCAAAAATCATACCTATGAAGCAGTTGGGTAGTGCATATGCTATCATCTTCTACATACAGAATATCGGACTTACACTTATCCCAATGGTCATGGGAACTATCATAGAAAAGAACACCCATAATGGCGTGCCTTCATTTACGATACCAATGATGTCGTTTGCAGTACTTGGAATAGCTGCAGTATTTTTTGGAATTGTGCTTAAAGTGCTTGATGCCAGAAAGGGATATGGTCTGGAACAGGCCAATATCAAGAGTTAGTAATACTAAAGTCTAATTTAATTATGAAATGCCATGAAAATAACACTAGAAAACTTTGAAAGAGATTATATCGACCAGGTAGAGCAGCAGCAGATTGACCATTTCGTATGCTGCGAGATGAGTAGGCAGATACATCGTTATATCAAAGCTATGCATGGCTCCAAGCAGACTATGCTTAAGTTTGAAGAGCGATTGTCTACTATGTCTTTGCCTGAAAAGGAAGAAGCAATTGCTCGTTATATCGATTTAAACCGCAAAGCTATAGCTGGCCTTGATTTAAGAATGGTACTTGCTCGCAGTATAGCTAATTACTGTGACACCTACCAGTATTTCATGCAGTTCAGCCGTAATTCACGTAAGCTGATATATTACTATCAGCGATTAAAAGCTAAGTATATACATTTTCATCAGGTTTTTGAGGAAAATGGAAAGTTTGGTATTCGTGATCATGATGGAAAAGTAATAGTAAGTGCGCAGTATGATTTCTTA
>REGX01428470.1_pt1 | contig 12814 bp, 9 predicted proteins | sample 2276321 | NCBI WGS metagenome assembly REGX01 (sample SAMN08335021, study PRJNA423103) | bovine gut metagenome | biome: bovine gut metagenome; feature: rumen; material: feed digesta; isolation source: rumen digesta from from 15 high feed efficiency cows and 15 low feed... | host: Bos taurus ... | reverse complement strand
GGTAATGCTTTGATAACGGATCGCGACTTCACTAATGCACAGAATCTCTCTTCTCCGCATTTTGGTAATCAGTTCTTGCTTGATGTACAGCAGACTATATATTCCGGAGGAGCTATCAATGCAGGTATCCGTATGGCAGAACTCGGTGCTCAGCAAGCGAAATTGGACTTAACACTCAATGAACAGAATCAACGCTTTATGGCTTTGGGGCAATATCTTGACTTGGAGAAAATTGCCAATCGCGAGAAAGTACTCAAAAGCAATATCGCACTTACTCAGCAACTCATTAATAATATCAAGGAGAAGCATCAGCAAGGTGTGGCACTCAAAAATGATATTACCCGCTACGAACTGCAAATGGAGACGCTGAAGCTGAATCTCACCAAACTGCAAAATACCCGAAAAATTCTGAATCATCAACTTTGCAACACGCTCGGAATTAATCAAACGGAACAGATAGAAACTACAGATGATGCTGCCAATGCATTATATAATAAGGATAGTGAAGATTATTGGCAGCAAACAGCAGAGGCAATAAACCCTCAACTGCAAATGGCTGCTGTCAATGAACAAATGGCCAAACAGCAGGAAAAACTTGCCAAGAGCGAACTTTTGCCAAAGGTGGCTGTAGTGGCTCAGAATAATTTCAATGGTCCTATCACATTCGAGTTGCCTCCTATCGACAAGAATCTCAACGTATGGTATGTTGGCATTGGCGTTCAGTATCAATTATCATCACTCTTTAAGAATAACAAGAAATTGTCTCAGGCACGATTACGAAGTAAGGCAGTCACAGAACAAAAAGCAGTAGCATCCGAACAGCTTAATAATAATGTTCAGGCAGCATACACTAACTATCTTCAGAGTTACGTAGAGTTGGAAACTCAACAAAAGAATGTGCAATTGGCTCAGCAAAACTATGAGGTAGTAAACGATCGCTATCTTAATCAACTTGCACTCATCACAGATATGATAGATGCCAGCAATATGAAACTCGATGCTGAACTGAGCGAGGTGGATGCACGTATCAACATCGCTTATGCTTATTACAAAATGAAATTTATCGCAGGACAATTATAATCAATAAAGAAATGGAAAATATTAAGAAATACTCTTACAACACTCTTGTAATCTGCCTGATTGCTATTGGAGCAATCATTGTTATTGTAAACTTCAGCCACTTTGGCAATGTAGAATTTACAGATAATGCCCGAGTGCGACAGCATGTTACACCTCAGAACACACGAGTTCAGGGATTCATCAAGGAAGTGAGATTTGAGGAGTTCCAGCATGTAAAAAAGGGTGATACACTTGTTGTGATTGAGGATGCAGAATTTCGTCTGCAACTGGCTCAGGCTGAAGCTGCAGTCAGAGGACAGCAGTCTGGTTCATCTGTTGTAAGTGCCAGCATGAATACAGTGCAGAACAATGTTCAGGTAGCTACAGCAGAAATGCAAGTGGCAACTGCCGGCATTGCAGAGGCTAAAGAAGGCATGGATAATGCCAAGAAAGACTATGACCGCTTTGCAGCCTTGCTCCAGAAAGGTGCTGTAACCCAACAGCAGTTTGACAATGTGAAGACACAATATGAGCAGGCTCGTAGTCGCTATCAGGCAGCTCAAGCTCGAATGAGTCAGGCATCGGCTTCTCGCCAGGCTACAGCAGTGGTAAATAATGAGCAGAAGCATCGGCTTGGACAAAGTCGTGCTGGCGAGAGTGTAGTCGAAGCACAACTCCACCTTGCTCGACTTAACCTATCATATTGTTATATCATTGCTTCGTGTGATGGTGTTGTAGGAACAAAAGATATTCAGGAAGGAATGCTTGTACAGCCAGGTCAGACGCTTGTCAACATTGTAGATACCAACAGCATCTGGGTAGAAGCCAACTACAAGGAAAGTCAGCTTCCAAATATCCATGAAGGAGCAGAGGTTGAAATGAAAGCCGATGCAGTGCCAGGTGTTGGGTTCAAGGGACATGTGGAGCGAATCAGCAACGCTACTGGAAGCGCCTTCTCTCTACTGCCTATCGACAATGCTACAGGCAATTTCGTGAAGGTAGAACAGCGTGTCACCGTGCGAATCAAATTTGATGGCAACAAGCCAGAGGACATGAAGAAGCTTCGTGCTGGCTATAACCTGGAATGTGAGGTTAAATACTAAACTATAGATTATGCTTCCATTACCTCCTCCACCTCCAGCAGGTATGGGTTTTGCCATGCCAATGTTTCGCGACTGGGTACCTAAAGGTATTCAACCATGGATCTATGTTCTCTGTGTATTTGGCTTTCAGTTTTCTGGTGGCATGTATCTTGGTGCACTCGAGGATATCCAGGGTTCCACCAATTTCATGATCGAAGATCTGTTGATGCTGCTCTATGCCAATCTTGCAGGTATGGCGATTTATTTTCCGATGCTTTTCCGCATGAAGTTCCGCTTCACCAATCAGCAACTCATCATCGGATCTGCCATCGTAGTCTCAGTATGCAATCTCATCACTATTCATACTACCTATATGCCACTTCTGCTTGTCGTGTGTTTCATCGAGGGTATGGCAAAGCTACAGGGCACTTTCGAGCACATGAGCAATATCCAGCTGTGGATAACTCCTCGTCGTGACTTTGCCGTATTCTTCCCTGTGCTGCATATCGTTCTGCTCACCTCCATAGAGGGCAGCGCTTTTCTTGCTGCATGGTTTGGCTATCATTTCACTTGGCAGATGATGCACATCTTCATTGTAGGATTCATGTGCCTGATTATGACCGTCCAATTGGTACTATGCAGACCATTCTGCCCAATGCCACAGCGTTTAAGTCTCAGGGGAATCGATTTTCCAAGTGGACTGCTCATCAGCCTGCTTATGCTAGTAGTATGCTATATCTGTGTGTATGGCGATTACAAGATGTGGATGGATAGTCGCGAACTTCGCATTCTCGTGGGTGTTGCAATACTTCTAACTGGTGTCTTGATACATCGCCTGCTGCGAGTGAGCAATCCGTACGTCAATCTCAAGATATTCAGGTTGCGCAACGTACTCCTTATCATGGTAGTAGTGGTTGTGGGCGAATTTCTTTTGGGGTGCGAACATACGCTGGAAGAGATACTCTGTGCCGAAGTTCTCAAACTCGAAGAACATACCAAGGAAGAGTTGTTTCTCTGGGCTTTACCAGGCTTCTATTTCGGCATTGCCATTGATCTATTGTGGCTCAAAGTACTCAAATGGAAAGTATGGAAACTGTTCGCCATTGGTTTTGGATTTATTCTTGTATATGCTATACTCATGTACTTCACGCTCGATACACAGGTGAATATCGAACAATTCCGTCTGCCTATCATCTGTCGAGGTGCAGCTTATTCCATTCTAGCAGCCACACTGATGTGGTCGCTTGATGAGTCTGTACCCGATCTGGAGCAGTTTTTCATGGGACTGTTTGTCTTCAATATATTCCACATGTATCTGGCAGGAGCTGCCGGTTATGGTATCTACACACATTGGTTCTCTATCTTCATGAATGATGATATCGCTCGTTATGGCCAGCAACTCACGCTTACCCACATCAACATGCAGCAGTTTGACTTTACCGCATTCATGAATAGTTATCTGCCTAGTATGATGAACGTGGCTATCAAGCAAATCTATGGGCTTGTCATTTGGATAAGTGGCATCATGACGCTCTTGTTCATGGCACTCGACATTCCTGCTGTACGAACCAATATACGCAAAGTGCCGATGTGGCCAGTTTACAGTATAGACTATCTTGCGCGACTTACTGGCAAAAAGAAAAAATCGTAACATAATTCCTATCTTCCATTCATACTGAATTGTATAGAACAACAAAGGCGATGTTTGATGCGTTAAATCAAACATCGCCTAATTTTGTGTTAGACTAAAAAAGCATCTCTTAAATACTCTACCTCCTCTCGCAACTTCTGCGGATTCTGCATGGCTAGTTTCTTTAGATTGAGGAGTTTCCATTGTATAGATGTATATATAATTCAGCTAAACATTTCAAACAAACAGTGCTGATTTTATAGAAATTTACCTCCCAATTCGTAATTTCTACGAATTCTGACACAAAAAGCATGCATATAACTATGGGATCAAATATTCATAGGTTCTGTATCAATGACATAGTAAGAATCTGCTTTTCAGTTAAAAGAGAAACATGGAAATGTGGATTTTCTGCCAATGCAGTAAGCAACAAAAGAAGTTTAAGGTTTACTCATTTCCATGTATATACATGAGTATATTAAACTATGAATTAAAATTTATAATCAGCTAAATTATGACTAAAGAAGAGATTTTCGAACTGATCTATGGGATGCAAAATCCTATCATGTATGTTTCAACAAGTGTAAACAATCAGCCTCATGTTCGTGCTGTGCTGCTCTATCGCGCAGACGAGAATGGTATTATCTTCCATACAGAAAAGATGAAAGAACTCACTCAGCAGCTTATTGAGAATCCAAAGGCTGAAGTATGCTTTGCTGCTGGAAAATACCAAATACGAATTGAAGGAGAATTTAAGCTGATAGATGACGATAATCTCAAAAAGGAAATTATCAATCATCCATCACGTAAATTCATGAAAGGTTGGATAGCTCAACAAGGCTTAGATGCTGTCCTCGATTTCCTACGCGTATTCCGTATGGAGCACGGCAAGGCTCATATATGGAGTTTCGAGGACAACTTTAAGCCTAAAGAGTATACTATCCTATAATTATTCCTCTTCTGATTTAGGAAGAGATAATTTGCGACTAGTGCTTTCCTGAGCGCCAAACTTCAGCAGATTATTGGCTGCTGTAATAATACTCTGACCAGAAGGCGATGTCGTTGTCTTAAGCTTATCAAAAGCATCCTGAGTTTTCTGAAGTTGGTCTTCCACCTTCAGAAAACGCTCATAGAATAATTGTACTCTACTTACGATATCATTGGCCGATTTCATAATCTTCTCCTGATTCTCTACCTGTTTTACCTGGCGCCAACTCATTTCGAGAATACGAAGCATCATATACAGATTCTGACTTCCGGAAATTACAACTCCCTGGTCATAAGCCTCTTTCCATAAGGCTGGATCAAATTGCAAAGCCAACTGAAGAGCAGCCTCATTACTGAAATACATCACCACAAAGTCGAGTTTATGATGACCTTGTTCGATATAACTGCTATAATTCTTATGAGAAAGACCTCTGAAATGCGAGCGAACAGATTTCAGATGATCTTCCAAAGCCTTGGCTTTATCTTCCTCTGTATCAGCCTCATAATATCGCTGATATGCTACAAGCGATAGTTTTGAATCGATAATTACATCACGATCATCAGGGAAATGCAGGATAACATCTGGTATCATTCGCTTGCCACTATCCTCATTGAGCTGAACTTTACCTGTATCATCGGTCATTGTAACCTGTTCCTCAAACTGCACTCCCTCCTCAAGTCCTGAGTTCTCAAGCAATTGACGGAGCTTCAACTCACCAAAGTTACCCAAAGTCTTGTTTTCACCAGTCAAAGCATTGGCTAGTTTATCAGCTCTTTCGCCTACTTCGCGAGCCGACTTCAGATTCTCACGGATAGCAGTATCCAATTGAGTAAGCGACTTCGCCTGCTCACGATCACTCTTCTCAACAGCCTCTTTCATCAAGGCAAGATTCTGATTCAGAGGATTTAAGATAGCAGCTAACTGTTCTCGATTGGCATTACTCAATTCCTCAGAGCGTTCCTTCAGAATTTTCTCAGATGCAGTAGTAATTTTCTCATCAATCAACCTAGACTGTTGACTAAGTTGCTTGTCGTAGCTATCTTTCAGTTCAGCCTTGATATTCTCAAAGTCAGCACGAAGACGAGCCAACTCCCTTTCATGATTCAGTTTCTGCTCCTCTAAATGATCCTGAGCAGCAGACACTTGATTCTCAGCCACTTCCTTTTTAAGCGACATCTGATTCAAGTCATCCTTGATTTTATCAATAACCTTAGAATTCTGGCTATTTGAGTAAAAATAGCCAGCAACTCCTGCCAATACAGCAGCAACTACGACAAATACTATTTCCATCTTTCCAACAATCCTTTACATCCATCCTCTATCAGATCAAGAGCTAGCTCAAAGCCATCTTCTCCACCATAGTAAGGATCTGGTACTGAAGTAGCACCCTGATGTTCAGTAAGATAATCTGCCATTTTAAGCACCTGCGCTCTTTCTTTATCAGAATGAGCCTTACGAGTGATATTCTTAAAATTCTCATCATCCATGACAATGATATAGTCGAAATCTTTGAAATCACGACTGGCGTCAAACTGACGAGCAATGTGATCGACCTGATATCCTCGCATGGCACCATGGCGACGCATACGATTATCAGGCAATTGACCTACATGCCAAGGACCTATACCGGCTGAATCAATGAAGATTCTATCATCCAGACCGGCATCATCTACCATCTTCTGCATAACGGCATGAGCAGCCGGAGAACGGCAGATATTACCCAGGCAGATAAAAAGTATCTTAATTCTATTGAGTTTATTTGAATTCATGATTGCAAAGATACAAAATATTTGCTAACTTTGCATGCAATATCAGAATTATCTACGTAGAATTACAGGCGAGAATTAGCAATGATTACCAATGGCAAGATACAACTCTTTCCGCTATTAAGAATAGCGGTAATGCTTATTTTGGGCATTATCGCTGGAATGAGTGTATATCCTCATATAGACTTAAAATACTGGATGACTTCGCTTGTCGTTATCACAGGTATGGCTCTGATTTTTAAGGACAAGGTAACTCAGACCATTCTTATTTTCATTTCCTTCTTTGCTCTAGGGGCTACACTAACTACCCGTTCGCTCGAGAGCATGCAGATAGCTTATCCTGATACAGAAATCAGCTATCAGGCTGTTATCATGAGCAAACCGCAAGTAAAGGGCAAAACAATCAAGATGGACTTGATGATATTCTATCAAGACAAGAATATCAAGACAAAAGCATCGATTCTAAGGGATACTGTAGAAAACAGATACCTGTCATTGCAAATCGGAGATGGTATTACAGCCTCATCAAGACTTGAAATCCCTCAAAGATTCTATGCGGGAAGCAACTTCGATTATCGGCAATGGATGCTGTGCCATGGATTTCAGGCTCAGACCTTTATCTATTATCGTAACTGGCGAAAAACGACTGTAAGTCTTAAGTCTTTGAGTATCTTAGAAAGAGCAGAATTATCTGCACTAAGAATGAAAGGTCGGCTGATAAGGAATATCCAAAGCGATGCTGATAATCAGGCATCTGCAGTAATTTCAGCCATGGTACTTGGCGACAAAGAAAGCCTCAGCAAGAAGACCAAAGAAGAATACTCGATTTCGGGAAGTTCGCACGTACTTGCTCTATCCGGATTACATTTAGGCATTATCTTCTCTATCCTTACATTCCTATTCGGAAGGAAAAAAGGAGGAGTAGCAGGAACCATCGTGACATTATCGACAGTTTGGGCTTACACTATCCTTGTAGGAATGATGCCAAGCGTAGTAAGAAGTGCCATGATGATTACAATTCTTGCTTTTACCCAGATGCTTAACCGAAATATCATATCGCTCAACTCAATATCGCTTGCAGCCATTATGATGCTGATATATAATCCTTTAAATCTTTATGATGTAGGATTTCAGATGTCGTTTACGGCTGTATTATCTATCCTGATATATTACAAACCACTCTATAGCCTCATCAATCAGAAGACCTTGTTTGAGCATCGCATATTTAAATATGTATGGGGAGCATCAATTGTTTCCATCTCAGCACAGATTCTCACAGCTCCAATCGTAGCCTATTATTTCGGCCGATTCTCATGCTATTCCATACTTACCAGCTTCATAGCTATACCCGCCACAACAATTATCATATACCTATATATAATAGGACTGATGGTATCGCCAATAGCTATTATCAATAATATGATACAATTAATTCTTGGAAAGATAGCCGAATGGCTTAACCACTTTATCGCATGGGCAGCCTCTCTGCCTGGAGCAAGCATAGAGAATATAAAAATAAACCTGCTGCAACTCATTATGATATATGTAGTTGCAGCAGGCGTAACCTATTTATTCTTTAAATTCAGAAAGCTTTACTCAAAGACTTCCTCAATTCCATTTTCATCTACTTGACTATCATCCTTCAAGCATGGATTATAAGTTGCCGGCAAATCAAATACGGCCTTAGGATCATAAGGCAAACCTGCATCGGCATACACCTTCTTCATATAGATAGCCCATATAGGAAGTGCCATGGTAGCGCCCTGTCCCATTGTCATGGTATCAAAGTGGATATCACGGTCTTCACCTCCTACCCAGATACCAGTTACAAGCTGAGGAGTAAAGCCCATAAACCATCCATCACTATTATTATTGGTAGTACCCGTCTTAGCACCAATCTGTCCTTCTATATTATATTTATAGCGCAAACGGCCAGCAGTACCTCCATCAACAACTCCCTGAAGCAATACAAGCATCTTATTAGCACTTTCACTGCTGATAACCTCGTTCATGCGAGGCTGGAAGGTAGCGATAACATTTCCTTCATTATCCTCAATGCGGCTAACAAACATAGGTGCTGATCGAATACCATGATTAGCAAAAGCTGTATAAGCACTAACCATCTCGCCTACAGACACTTCACATGGTCCAAGACAAAGCGACATAGATGGGTGTATCTGAGGATTATTGATACCATAATCATGGAGAAGCTGAACAAACTGCTGAGGATTGAGCTTACTCATCAGATAAGCAGATATCCAGTTGTTGGAATGAGCAAGACCCCATTTCAAAGTTACTCGCTGTCCATAACGCTCATGATTGGCATTACGAGGAGTCCAAGGCTTGCCTGCCACCATATATGTTTGCTGCACATTCAGTACTGTATCACAAGGTGAGAAGCCATTCTCCATAGCCATAGAATACAAGAATGGCTTGATAGTAGAACCAACCTGTCGACGACCACCCATAACCATATCATACATGAAATGATAATAGTCAAGACCGCCTACATAAGCCTTTACTGCTCCAGTTTTAGGATCCATACTCATCATACCAGCACGAAGGAACTTCTTGTAATAACGAATAGAATCAAGTGGGGTCATAACTGTATCGATATCACCATGATAGGTAAATATCGACATCTCTGTAGGAGTAGAGAACGCCTTTCTAATTTCTTCTGGAGTAGCTCCAGCACTACGCATATTGCGATAACGCTCACTCTGGGCCATAGCACGATCCATTATGCCAATTACTTCCTTTGGCTTCAGCTTACCAGAGAAAGGAGCATTGCGCTTACCCTTATTCTCCTTATTAAACTTAGGCTGCAAGTATCTTGCAACATGCTTATAAACAGATTCTTCAGCATACAATTGCATACGAGAATCGATAGTAGTATAAACACGAAGTCCGTCGGCATATACATTATAAGGACTGCCATCCTTCTTGAAATGTTTGTTACACCAACCGTAAAGCGGATCGTTATTCCATGCGATACTGTCGATTATAAATTTCACCTTATCCCATGAAGGATAATCATCTCTTTCAGGCTTCTTAGCCATCATATACTGACGAAGAAACTCACGGAAATATGTAGCCGTACCATCCTTATGGTCTGCACGATGGAAATTCAAAGCGATAGGTTCAGCAGCACAGCTATCGTATTCAGCCTTAGATAGATAACCAGCTTTGACCATCTGTCCAAGAACGACATTACGACGGCCGCGACTACGATCAGGATAGCGCACAGGATTAAAATATGACGGATTCTTACATAAGCCTACCAGTGTAGCAGCCTCATCAACAGTAAGATCCTTTGGCTCCTTATTAAAATAGGTATTTGCCGCAGTCTTGATACCTACAGCATTATGCAGAAAATCGAACTTATTAAGATAAAGAGCTAAGATTTCCTCCTTAGTATAATAGCGCTCCAACTTAACAGCAATTACCCACTCAATCGGCTTCTGAAACAATCGCTCAGTTGTGCTGTGAGCCTTCTCGCTCCACAACTGCTTAGCCAACTGCTGAGTAATTGTAGAACCACCACCTGCGCTAGCCTGTCCAAGAAGTCCACGCTTCACAATAGCTCGGCCAAGCGCAATAAAGTCGACACCAGAATGCTCGTAGAATCGCTCATCCTCGGTGGCAACCAGCGCTTTAATAAGATGTGGAGATATCTTGGAATAAGGAATGATAATACGATTTTCCTTATTCAGATTCCATGTACCCATAACCTTGCCATCCGCAGAATAAACCTGAGTAGCAAAACGGTTGATAGGATTCTGAAGATCCTCTACGTCGGGCATATAGCCAATCCATCCATGCCAGATAGCAGTAAAAGCAAACGCTACTACCAGGACAGAAATGATCATAGTTACCCAGAGGAAATGTACTAATTTGCGTCTCATGGGTGCAAAATTACAATTTTCTTTTGAAATATATAACTTATGTCGGAAATTATGTGTAACTTTGGAGTCGAATTCAGAACAATCAACCAAAATATAAATGGAAAAGCATAATTTTGTGACGATTGCTGACCTATCGAAAGAAAAGATCCTATATCTTCTGGAGATGGCGCAAGAGTTCGAAAAACATCCTAACAGGGAACTACTCAAAGGAAAAGTCATCGCAACACTTTTCTTTGAACCTTCCACCCGCACTCAACTTAGTTTTCAAACTGCAGCAAATCGATTAGGAGCTCGTGTAATCGGCTTTTCGGATGCAAAAACATCAAGTACGACGAAAGGAGAAACGCTGAAAGACACAATCCTGATGGTAAGCAACTATGCCGACGTGATCGCTATGAGGCATCACATAGAAGGCGCTGCCCAATATGCGAGCGAAGTTGCTCCGGTGCCAATCATCAATGCCGGCGATGGTGCTCACATGCATCCGTCTCAATGTCTGCTCGATCTCTATTCCATTTATAAGACACAGGGCACGCTTGAAAATCTGAATATTTATCTTGTGGGAGACTTGAAATATGGTCGCACAGTTCACTCCCTTATTACTGCGATGCGACACTTTAATCCAACATTCCATTTTATCGCTCCTAAAGAACTGTCAATGCCACAGGAATACAAATTGTATTGCAAAGAGCATGATATCAAGTTCCAGGAACACACTGCTTTCAACGACAAGGTTATTGCCGATGCAGATATTCTATACATGACCCGTGTACAGAAGGAACGCTTCAGCGACTTAATGGAATATGAGCGCGTAAAGAATGTGTATATTCTGAAGAACGATATGCTGGCTAATGCCAAGCCTAACATGAAGATTATGCATCCACTGCCTCGCGTAAATGAAATCGCTTACGATGTAGATGAGAATCCACATGCCTACTATATCCAGCAGGCTAAGAATGGTCTCTATGCCCGCGAAGCTATCTACAGCTACTGCTTAGGAATCACTCTCGACGATGTGAAGAACGATAAAACTATCATCGACAGCAAATTCTAAAGCAAGTAGGCGAATATTTTAAAATATACATCTTAAATTTTACATTTAAAAGGGATGGGTAAAAAAGAATTATTGGTTTCGGCTATTGAAAACGGAACCGTTATCGACCATATACCAGCCGAGAAAACTTTCTTGGTAGTCAATCTGCTGGAATTACAGAACGAAAAAGAGCCTGTAACTATCGCCTTCAACCTGCCTTCCAAGAAAGTTGGCAAGAAAGGTATCATCAAGATTTCCAACAAATTCTTTACTGATGAGGAAATCAACCGATTGAGCGTAGTAGCTCCTAAAATCGTGCTCAATGTAATCAAAAACTACGAGGTAGTAGAAAAGAAAACTGTAGAAACTCCAGACGAACTGAAAGGTATCGTAAAATGCAATAACCCTAAGTGCATTACCAACAACGAGCCTATGTCTACGGTATTCAATGTAGTTGACAAAGAACATGGTATCCTGAAGTGCAGATATTGCGACAAGGAGCAAAATATTAATGACGTAAAACTTTGCTAAGCAATTGTTTGGAAATAAAACAAAAAATTAGTAATTTTGCGCACATTAAAACTAAAACAAGATTTTAATTTCAACTTAATAAGGTACAAAAAATGAGAAAAGATCAAGAGATTTTCGATCTTATCGAACTGGAGCATCAGCGTCAGCTTAAGGGCATGGAGTTGATCGCTTCTGAGAATTTCGTGAGTGACGAGGTAATGGCTGCTATGGGTTCATACCTTACTAACAAGTATGCTGAAGGTTATCCAGGCAAGCGCTACTATGGTGGTTGCCAGGTTGTTGACCAGGTAGAGACTCTTGCCATCGAGCGCGTTAAGAAACTCTTTGGAGCTGAGTATGCTAATGTTCAGCCTCACTCTGGTGCTCAGGCTAACCAGGCTGTACTGCTTGCAGTATTGAAACCAGGCGATACATTCATGGGACTCGACCTCGATCAGGGTGGTCACCTTTCTCATGGTAGTGAAGTTAACACTTCAGGTATCCTTTATAAGCACATCGGCTACACATTGAACAAGGAAACTGGTCGTGTAGATTATGATGAGATGGAGCGCCTTGCTCTTGAGAACAAGCCAAAACTGATTATCGGTGGTGGTTCTGCTTATAGCCGTGAATGGGATTATGCACGTATGCGTAAGATTGCTGATGAAGTAGGTGCATTATTGATGATCGACATGGCTCACCCAGCTGGTCTTATCGCTGCTGGCCTGCTCGACAACCCATTGAAATATGCTCACATCGTAACAACTACTACTCACAAGACTCTTCGTGGTCCTCGTGGTGGTGTTATCCTTCTTGGCAAGGACTTCGAAAACCCATGGGG
>REGX01406066.1_pt1 | contig 12826 bp, 11 predicted proteins | sample 2276321 | NCBI WGS metagenome assembly REGX01 (sample SAMN08335021, study PRJNA423103) | bovine gut metagenome | biome: bovine gut metagenome; feature: rumen; material: feed digesta; isolation source: rumen digesta from from 15 high feed efficiency cows and 15 low feed... | host: Bos taurus ... | reverse complement strand
GGAGTATATTGCGATATGAGTTTGATGCTTACCTATAAAGCCATTTACCAAACTGCACAAGCTGTAGCCAGCGGTATAAACTCCGATATACAAATAGCCGCTTCAAAAGGCTATACCAATAGAGATGACCAGATAACCACACAACCACTCGATTTTGATGAAGTTGCAATCTTCAATACAACAGGAGGATATGGTAATGCCATCATCCCAGGTGTATTAATGGTTATTATTCAACAGACATTGCTATTGGGTATCGGTCTATTGGCAGGTACAGCCCAAGAAACCAATAAGAATAAAGAGTTGATACCTATCAGCGAACACTATGCGGGTGTATTCCGAATTGTAACAGGAAAATCCCTTGCCTATATGATGATATATGCAGTTATGGGAGCCTACCTAGCACTGGTTGTTCCAAAAATATTCCACTTTGTATCGCTAGTGGATGGTTGGACACTCTTCCAGTTCATGCTACCTTATATATTAAGCTGCATACTATTTGGAATGATGCTATCCTGCCTGGTCCGCTATCGTGAGAATGTGATGTTATTGATAGTATTTACCTCCCTTCCATTCCTATTTATGACCGGTATATCATGGCCACAAGCTAATATACCTGGAGTATGGCAGAGCATTGGATGGTTGATTCCTTCGACCTGGGGTGTAAGAGGATTCCTTCGAATCAGCAGTATGGGAGCATCTATTTCAGATATCACGGAAGAATTCCAAGCATTATGGATACAAGTAGGTGTTTATTTCTTCGTAACCTGTCTGGTATATCGTCATCAATTGCGCAATGCCCGCCGGCATGCAGGTTTGGATGCAGATACAAACGAGGATGAGTAAACAACGACAACAAAATAAAAATCCGCTTTCAGAATATCTTTACAAGATAACTGAAAGCGGATTTTTCGTTATAGGGATACCTTAAAGAAAAGGATTAATCACCATTATGCACCTCAACTATCTTAGTCTTTGGCTTCTCCTTATTACGGCGATTCACAACCGTTACAACAGCCTGAGCAAGACTTAAGAAAGACTGACCTGTGATGGTGTCAACCTTTGTTGCAGCAGGAGTACCCTCATCACCATTTTCGCAGATGCTCTGAACAATCGGAAGCTGTGCCAATAAAGGAGCCTCGAGTTCCTTTGCAAGATTCTTACCACCATCCTTACCGAAGATATAATACTTATTCTCAGGAAGTTCTGCTGGAGTAAAATAAGCCATATTCTCTACCAAGCCGAGAATTGGCACATTCACCTTCTCATTACGATACATATCAATACCCTTGCGAGCATCAGCCAAGGCCACTTTCTGAGGAGTTGTCACAATCACAGCACCAGTAATAGAGAGGGTCTGGAGCAAGGTGAGATGAATATCACTAGTACCTGGAGGAGTATCAAGAATGAAATAATCAAGATCTCCCCAATCTGCATCAGCAATTAACTGCTTTAAAGCAGAAGTAGCCATACCACCACGCCAAAGAGTAGCAGTATTAGGATCTACGAAGAAACCAATACTTAAAAGTTTAACTCCATATTTCTCAATTGGCTCAATCAAGTTACGACCATCCTTCTCAACAGCACAAGGACGTGCATCCTCTACACCAAACATCTTTGGCATAGAAGGACCAAAGATATCTGTATCCAACAATCCTACCTTATAACCTAATTTGGCAAGCGCAATCGCAAGGTTTGCAGAAACCGTACTCTTACCAACACCACCCTTACCAGAACTTACTGCAATTACATTCTTCACCTGAGGAAGCAACTTTCCAACCTCAGGACGAGGAGCAGACTTGAACTCAGGAGTAATCTCAACCTCAACATCCTTGCTAATAGAATAATGTATCTGAGCCTCAGCAGCCTTCAAGGTTGACTTGAGGAAAGGATCTGTATCACGAGGAAACAATAAAGAGAAGCTTACCTTCATACCATTGATGCGGATATCATCAGCCACCATCTCACTCTCCACCAGATTTTTCTTGGTGCCAGGATAGATGACCAAACTAAGCGCATCCATAATAAGTTTTGGATATAATGTCATAATTCCTATTTTGATTAGTAGTGCAAAAGTACCTATATTTTAATGAAAATCCAAAAATAAACAAATTTATTTCTCTTTCTAACTGATTTTCACTACCTTTGCATAAAGAGAAATATAATAACGCATAACGCTTAGAGAAATTTTTAAATCTATGAATTTCAAGGTATTAGTAATCACCTTTCTTCTTGTTATTCCTTCTGTTACCATTGCAAAAAAGATCGATTGGTACACAGGTCATGGTAATGTCACATACACTACAAAAAGTAAATATACAACAGTAGTTAAGAAAGCTATCGACCTGTTTACGATGGATATGAAGTCGGTAACAGGCAGAAAAGCTTTTAAAAAGAAAGATGGAACTATCGAAATATGGCAGTTGGACCAAATAGATGAAATTGGTCTGCAGGAAATAGAACAGCAGAAAATCCCCTATCACAAAATCATCACCAAGAAAGATGCTTTCTATATTGGCATCAGAAATGGAAAGATTGTGATTGCAGGAAGCAATGGTCGTGGCACTGCCTATGGTATTCTTGAACTTTCAAGAATGGCAGGAGTTTCTCCATGGGTTTATTGGGGAGACGTTACTCCTATTTATCAGATGAAGCTTTCCATCGACTCTAAGTTCGAAACACTTCAGGCTCCTTCTGTAGAGTACAGAGGTATTTTTATTAATGACGAGGACTGGAGTAGCAGAGTATGGGATGCAAAAAACCTCGATAGAAAAAACAATGCAATAGGACCGAACTATTATCGCAAGCTTTTTGAGTTAATGCTTCGCCTTAAAGCCAACACCCTATGGCCAGCGATGCATCCAGGTACCAAGGCCTTCTTCTCTGTAAAGGGTAATAAACTTGTTGCCGATAGCTTTGATATCTATGTGGGAAGTTCACATTGCGAACCTATCCTCCGCAACAATGTTGCTGAATGGGATGAGCGAAAGATGGGACCTTTCAATTATAATAAGAGCAAAAAGAATATTGAGAAATATTGGGAGGAACGCGCTAAAGAGACTGCCGATATGGATGCTATCTATACACTAGGTATCAGAGGTATTCACGACGGAGGTATGCAAGGTGCCAAGACAACTGAAGAGAAAGTGAAAACCCTTCAGAAAGTTATCGATAGCCAACGGAAAATGCTCAAACGAGTTCAGCAAAAAGAACTCAATGATATCCCCCAGGTATTCGTTCCTTATAAAGAGGTTCTAGATATTTATGACAATGGACTAAAGGTTCCAAGTGACGTTACACTTCTTTGGTGCGACGACAACTATGGCTATCTCACTCGACTAAGTGATCGTGCAGAACAAGCAAGGAAAGGTGGTGGAGGTGTCTATTATCATCTTAGCTATTGGGGAAGACCACACGACTGGCTCTGGCTTTGCACCATCCAACCAGGATTGATTTTCAATGAAATGCTGACCGCCTATAATCATAACTGTCGGAAAATGTGGATAGCCAATGTTCACGACCCAAAGATAGCAGCCTACCAGCTCAGTCTTTTTATGGATATGGCCTGGAACATCAATAGCGTAAAGGCCAACACGATATACAACCATCTGGAGGCTTGGCTCATGGAACAGTTTGGCAAGGAGCAAGGTCGACAACTTCTCCCTGTCATGCGCGAATTCTATCATCTCACAGGAATTCGGCGACCAGAGTTTATGGGCTGGAACCAAGTTGAACTAAACAAGAAGCAATATGACAAGGGATGGTCTCCTGTTCAGAATACCGAATTCAATGAAAGTGAATTCGGAAATGAGCTGGAACGATATCTTTCCAATTACCAAGACTTACGAAATAAAGTACTGGAAATCGAGAAGCGAATCCCTATGGAAAGAAAGGATGCTTTCTTTGCTACCATCAAATATCCTGTGCTGTGTGCTGCTGATATGGCGAGAAAACAACTTGAATCACAAGAGGCTCGCTCTATCGCCCGCCCTGGACAATTCCAGAAGGACGAGGAAGCCCTAACTGCTGCTGCCAACAGTATGAAAGCATACAACGAAATACTTTCACTCACAGAATATTACAACACAAAACTTGCAGGAGGAAAATGGAATGGCAGTATGAGTTCTGCCCCAAGAGGACTTTATGTTTTCCTGGCCCCTACTCTTCCTGAGCCTATCACCCCACAACAAATTGAAAAATATGCAGACGACAACTACGAAGTGGATAACCTCTTCGAGAATCGAGGAAATGTAGTAGTATCAAATGCCTGCAACTATTCCAATGCGAGCCAGGGTATTTATCCAATTGATATGCTCGGACATAGCATGCGGGCAATAGCTATACCTGCAGGGGGAAAGCTATCTTATTCATTCTTTGCAAAAACAAGTGGAGAAGCAAGAATTCGCTTGGCGTTTATCCCAACCCAACCAAACGATAAAGGCGACCTTCGCTTTAAGATAAGTATTGACGGAGGTGAACCTCAGGTAATTTCATTAAAAGAGCCTTTCCGCTCAGAACGATGGAAACTCAATGTTCTGAGAGGACAGGCTATCAGGGAAGCAAGTGTTAATCTTAGTAAGGGAAGACATATCTTGGAAATCCAAGCTGTTGACGACCATATTATCTTCGACCAATGGATGCTTGATTTCCAGTCTGATCGCCAATTCTACGTTTTCCCTACTAGTGCTTCTTACTAGAATTACTTTGCAGTTTTCTTCGGACTACGACTAGCACGGTGATAGCTGCGATAGTCGTCAAGTTCAATCTCAACTTCCGGCTCTTTCAGTTCTTCTTGCTGAGGGAGTCGGAATTTCATATACTTGATATTCAATCCACGTTCAATCCACATTTTCTCATAATAGGTTTGAATTGAGAGAATCTTGCGGGTTTCGTCATCAATGCCTTCAGTATGATAAAGGTCCTCTGTCTGGAAAAGAACAGGGAAGTTATTCTCCTTAACCATATAAGAAGTATAAGTGAAGAGGAAGTTTGAGTCAGTCTTGAGATGAACAATACCACCATCTTCCATAAAATGGCGATAACGGTTCATAAAGAAAGTGCTTGTCAGACGCTTATGAGGATTTTTCATCTGAGGATCAGAGAAGGTAAGCCAGATTTCTTGCACCTCATCCTTATCAAAGAAACGGTCAATGATTTCAATGCTGGTACGAAGGAAAGCCACATTCTTGCGTCCCTCCTCCAATGCTTTCTTGGCACCAGTCCACATACGAGCTCCCTTGATATCCACACCAATAAAGTTCATATCAGGATAGAGACTAGCAAGTTCAACAGTATATTCACCTTTTCCACAACCCAATTCCAAAACGATTGGATTGTCATTATGAAAATACTGCTCACGCCAGTGTCCCTTCATCTCAAAAGGCACATTATCAATCACAGAGAATGGATATTGAAAAACATTCTCGAAGGTTTCCATCTCAGCAAACTTTGCTAACTTTCCTTTTCCCATATAACATCTTCAAAATTTAGACTGCAAAGTTAAGAAGAAATTTCGAGAATAACAAAAAAGCCTGCAAGAAGTAATCCTCGCAGGCTTTTAATTATATATCGAATGGTTATAGTTTAGTCGATAACTACTGTTGTCCAACCATGCTTATCTTCGATAGTACCATACTGAATACCACGAAGAGTCTCATAAAGTTTGGTTGACCAAGGTCCTGGCTGATCGCCAAAACTATACTTCTTACCTGTATCCAGATCATCGAGTTCTGAGATTGGAGAGATAACGGCAGCTGTACCGCAAGCACCAGCCTCTTCAAAGCTATCCAATTCATCAACAGGAATCTGACGACGCTCTACCTTCAATCCAAGGTCCTCAGCAATCTGCATCAAACTCTTGTTTGTGATAGAAGGAAGAATAGATGTACTCTTAGGAGTTACATAAGTGCCTTCCTTGATTCCAAAGAAGTTGGCTGCGCCGCACTCATCAACATATTTTTTCTCCTTAGCATCAAGATAGAACTCAGAGCCATATCCCTTAGAAGAAGCAAACATATGAGCTCTCAAAGAAGCAGCATAGTTACCTCCAACCTTATAGATACCAGTACCTAAAGGAGCTGAACGGTCGTAACCACGAACAATAGCATACTTGTTGCACTGGAAGCCACCCTTGAAATAAGGACCTACTGGAGTAACAAATATCAAGAAAAGATATTCCTTAGCTGGATGAACACCTACCTGAGGACTGATACCGATAAGCAAAGGGCGAATATAAAGAGTTGCGCCGCTCTCATAAGTAGGAATCCACTCCTGATTTAAGCGAACAACTTTCTTAACCATCTCCTCAAACATCTCTGTTGGAACCTTTGGCATTACGATACCATCGCATGTGCTCTGAAGACGCTCTGCATTATCCTTAACACGGAAGATACGCACCTTACCATCTGGACAACGATAAGCCTTCAAGCCCTCGAAAGCCTCCTGACCATAGTGCAAACAGGTGGCAGCCATGTGCATATTAATAAATTCGTCAGAGCAAACCTCAACTTCGCCCCATTTTCCGTCACGATAGTAGCAGCGGACATTGTAATCTGTCTGGCGATAACCAAACGACAAATTAGCCCAATCTAGATCTTTCATAACACAAATATTTTATATGTTCAAATATTAATTCGTTGCAAAAGTACTAATAATTATAATATTTTGCAACTTTTCACTTGTAAAATTCGTAAAAACGTTATTATTTATTGCTTTCGAGCAACTCTTTTATTTCCTTGTCAGTCTTTGTCAATTTGTCCTTGCAAAGTTTGATAAGTTCCTGAGCCGTCTTCAATTGTTGGCTCAAGCTGTCAACATCAAGTTCATCACTTTCCATCTTCTCTACTATCTCTTCAAGCTGACGGACTGCTTCTGAATATTTCATATAATGACAATTATTTATTTTACCTCCGATTTTATGCTACCTTTTTCAACCCTTGTCTCAATAACATCACCCACTTTCAAGTCGGCAATATTCCTAACAGTCTTTCCATTATGCAGAGTGATACTATATCCTCGTTTCAGAACATTCTGAGGATCAACCGCCTTTAATCGCTGAGTCAGCATCTCCAAGCGATGTTGTTCCTTCATACTAAAGCGTTCTGCGAGAGAAGGGAGATTCTGCTGTATTCTTTCCAAATGATGTCGCTCATCTGTCAGTTTATTCATGATGCTACTAGTCATCTGATGTTGCAGACGATCCAGAAAGTTCTCTTGTCGCATTTTTACCACAGAGAACAGCACCGGAATCTTTTCCGACAACTTGTCAAGTCTCATCCTTTCCATCTCCAATCGGCGTTTCACATAATGAAAGATAGCCTCCTGGGCATCCTCCACTCTTACATAAACTTCCGAAAGATGATCGATGAGGAATGCAGCTGCAGCAGTAGGTGTCTTCACACGCGTATGAGAAATCATATCCAAAACACTCTCATCCCGTTCGTGTCCGATTCCCGTAATAATTGGCAAAGGGAAATTTGCCACGTTCTCTGCCAGTGCCAAGGTATCAAAACCCGACATATCACTCGTTGCACCTCCACCTCTTATTATCACTACTACATCAAAATCATCTAAACACTGATTAATGGTATTCAGTGCCGCAATTACACTTTGTTCCACTTGTTCACCCTGCATAATCGCAGGAAACAACTTGGTATAGAACTTCAGTCCATATTCGTTATTCTCCAACTGATTACAGAAATCACCATATCCAGCAGCGTTTGCACTGGAAATAACCGCAATACGCTGACAGAACATTGGTAATTCCAACTCCTTCTGGAGATCATATACCCCCTCTTCCTTCAGCTGGTTGATTATCTCCTGGCGCTTCCGTGCCATATCGCCCATAGTATAAGTTGGGTCAATATCATCCACTATCCATGAGAAGCCATAGTTTTCATGAAACTGAGGATGCACCAGAAGCAATACCTTCATACCCGGATGGATACGCTGGCCTGTAATTCGTTCGAAATAAGGTCGGATCATCATCCAACGATTTCGCCAGCACTTTGCCGATGCCTTGGCGATAGGTGTATTAGAAGTCTCACTCTTCTGGATGAGCTCCATATAGCAATGTCCACCATTCTCCCTGACTTCAGAAAGCTCCGCATGTACCCAATAAGCATCAGGCATCGCCATCTCCAGAACATCACGCACCATACAGTTCAGTTCATAGAGAGCAAGAGTATTCTTGGAAGAAAGGTTTTCCATTATTTTTGCTTTTTACCCATTTGATAAGCCTTCCAGAAATCAGGAACGCCATATCCATAAACATTATCAGGTTGATCGTATCTATTACTCGACTGCTTTACCAATTCTATAATCTCAACCGCAGTCTTGTTAGGAAGTGCCTGCCAGAGACATGCAACCATACCAGCAACAAGTGGAGCTGAGAAAGAAGTTCCCATATCATTGACGATAGTGCCACGACCCGTAAGTACAGATGCCGGACTTCCATATGCCATCACATCTGGCTTTATTCTGCCATCGGCAGTAGGTCCAAGAGCACTGAAAGGAGCATTTATACCCTTATCATTGACGGAACCAACCGTGAGAATATCCTTAGCATCAGCTGGGAAATTGATTTTCTTCCATGTTCCCATACCATCATTGCCTGCACTATTCACAAGGACAACACCCTTAGCAGCCAACATTGAGGCGGTATGCGAAATCAAAGCCTGCTCACCATCTTGTTCACAATAGGTATGATTCAGGGCGTGATCATCAAATTCATGATATCCCAGAGAACTATTAATGACATCAACCCCTAAGGAATCAGCATATTCTACAGCCTCAGCCCAATAATCCTCCTCAACAGGAAACTCAGAACGTTCATCCTCACACCTTATCAATATATAAGAAGCTTCAGGAGCAGTACCTACATAATAATTCGGCTGATTTACAGCCATAGCCGAGAGAACCATCGTTCCATGATCCATCTCATTAAACATATTCTTGGACTTTGGAACAACAAAATCCTCTAAACCCGCAAGTCGAATGTTATGAAGAGCAGGAATTTTATCCACATTCATGAATCCACCATCTAGCACAGCAATCATCATTCCCTTTCCACGATAACCACTTTCGTGAAGAGATATACCATCCAATGATTCTATCTGACTTGCAGTAGCGCCATATTGGCTCTCTTGATATTCCCAACGATTAAACTTATTGCGAATATTCGAACGAGTTCTCTGACCAATCGAGTCAGGTGATTCAAAAACCAGCTTCTTATCTTTGACAAAAGAAAACTCATCCAGTTTCTTCAAAGCTCTATTGGAAGACACACGAATCACTACCGTATTATTCCATTTACTCTTGCGAATTACCTCAAACCCCTTTTCTCTCAGCAGATGAATATAGTTATCAGATACAGGTAGATCTGTTTCGTTTACTTCTATCTTCTGCTTCTTTCTGCGCTCGATTGAACGATTGCTTAAGAATTCCTCTGGTCGATCGACAGAGTATTTTGAGTTGTTCTTATCAGTTAGATATAGTCGATAAAAGAAACACTTTCCCCCTGGATATTCAATTTTATCCAATCCTCCTGCACGCCTTGCTAATACAGAAAGGGCGACAAGTGTCATCAAGGAGATTAATAGATATTTCTTCATTTCTTATTTATTAGGTATATGACTTGCAAAAGTAGTATTAAAAAGTATAATTACCAAATTTTTTAGTAACTTTGCACCCATAAAAGCATTCTTTAATGGATAATAGACAAGCAACCCTTGAATTAGGTACAAAACCAGTTGGCAAACTTTTATGGCAATATGCCCTTCCTGCCATCATTGCGATGACAGCGGCCTCGCTTTATAACATCATCGACCGCATCTTTATTGGTCAGATTGTTGGACCTGATGCCATATCAGGTCTTGCCGTTACCTTTCCTTTCATGAACCTTGCTGGAGCCTTTGGCGCTGCAGTCGGTGTAGGTGCCTCCACATCTATTTCTGTCAGACTTGGCCAAAAGGACTATGCCTCTGCAGAAAATATTCTTGGCAACACCATCACCCTAAATCTCATCATCGGTATAGCCTTCTCCATCATTTGTCTGATATTCCTCGACCCTATCCTCCGATTCTTTGGAGCAAGTGATGCCACTATCCCTTACGCAAAGGATTTCATGGTGATTATTCTTGCAGGTAACGTATTCTCTCATATGTACTTTGGTATGAATGCCGTACTAAGAGCAGCCAGCAAACCTCGTCATGCTATGATGGCGACAATTTTCACTGTCATTATGAACATTCTTCTGGATGTGGTTTTCATTCTGTGGATGAAATGGGGAATTAAAGGTGCAGCCTTTGCCACCATCATATCCCAGATGCTAGCTCTCTGCTGGCAGATGAAACTCTTCTCCAACAAGCAGGAGATTCTTCACCTGAAAAAAGGTATCTATAAATTAAAATCAGAACTGGTAAAAACCATTATCAGTATAGGCATTAGTCCTTTCCTTATGAATGTATGTGCCTGTATTGTGGTGATTTTCGTCAACAATCAGTTAGTACATTTTGGAGGTGACATGGCGGTTGGTGCCTATGGTATCAGCAACTCCATTGCTATGATATTCGTGATGTTCTGTATGGGACTAAACCAAGGTATGCAGCCTATTGCCGGCTATAATTATGGCGCACAAAACACAGATAGAGTGATGAGAGTACTCAACCTCTCCATCATTGGTGCAACATGCATTATGACTACAGGCTGGCTCATTGCAATGTTCTTTCCAGATCTCATTGCAAGAATGTTCACAACAGACAAGACACTCATTGAACACTCTATAACGGCCATACGCTTCAACCTATTGGTATTCCCTATCATCGGTTTTCAGATGGTTATTACCAATTTCTTCCAATGCATTGGAAAAGTCAAGATCAGTATATTCCTGTCATTGTCACGACAATTACTGCTATTAATCCCACTTCTGGCTATCCTGCCTATCTTTTTTGAAATAACCGGAGTTTGGGCAGCACTTCCTGTAAGCGATTTCCTAGCAGCATTGATTGCACTTATCGTAATGGCAAAGTATATGAAGAAAATTAAAAATTAAGAATATGGAAAACATCATTATAAACGTTGGTCGACAGATTGGTTCTGGTGGACTCATTATCGCCAAACAACTAGCTGAGGAATTCAACTGCGAATTCTATGACAAAAAACTTCTCAACCTAGCTGCAAAGGAAAGCGGATTCAGCGAGAAGTTCTTTGAGCAGAATGATGAGCAGAAAGGTTTTCTCAAATCTCTTTTCCATATCCATGTGCCTTTGATGGGAGAAAACAACTTCTACAACAATGAATTCTCACAGGAAGGACTCTACAAATTCCAGAGTGATGCCATTCGCAAGGCTGCCGATAAAGGAAATTGTGTATTTGTGGGAAGAACTGCCGATTATATTCTGCGTGACAAAAAGAATGTCATTAACATCTTTATCACAGCTAATCTTGACCAGCGCATTCAGCAAGTATGCAAGCGCCACAACATCGACAGAGCAACTGCAAGAAAGTATATCCACGACCACGAAGAAACCAGAGCTTCCTATTACAACTACTATACTGGAAAGAAATGGGGACATAGCGAAAGCTACGATCTATGCGTGAACAGCAGTCTGCTTGGAATTGAGGAAACAGGAAAGTTCATCGCTGATTTCATTCGAAAGAAATTCAACTTATAAGAAAGATGAAGAAGATAGGAATAATATCCGATACCCATGGCTATTGGGACAAGAAATACGAAAAGTATTTTGAGGACTGCGACGAGATATGGCATGCAGGAGACATTGGCTCTTCTGAACTAGCCGATAAGTTTGAGGCAATGAAGCCAAAGTTCAGGGCAGTCTATGGAAATTGCGACGGATATGACCTAAGAGCAAGATATGGAGAAATACTTCGTTTCAAATGCGAAGATATCGATGTATTAATCAAACATATTGGAGGGTATCCTGGAAGATATGATGCTTCCATCTCCCGTAAAATATATGCCTCTCCTCCAAATCTATTCATTTCTGGTCACTCCCATATTCTGAAGGTTATGCCCGACAAGACCTTGAATTTACTCCATATAAATCCAGGTGCGGCAGGTCTTATGGGATGGCAAAAAGAAAGAACCCTAATAAGACTCACCATCGAAGGCAATAAATTCACTGATTGTGAAGTTATTACATTAGGAGAAAACAATTCTAGACTATAATTTACATGCTATGGATGTACTATCTCAAGAACTAGAACACTATCTGATTGCTTACGGGAAGAATGAAAATCTCGTAAGTAAAAAGATGAAGAACTATACAGAACATCTGCTACACCTCCAGAACTACAAAGATGAAATGTTTATGGCAGATGTATATGGGCTTTATGGCCATACACGAAAAAGCATTGACCAATTAGCCTTTGAAAATCATACTAGCCCGGAAAACATTGCCTCAGCAATTGAGTTCCTGCTTCGTAGATTATCTGTTACGCCTGAATGGCAAATGATGAGATCTGTAATAAATCACAAATAAGAGAATGAAAAAAATCATGTTGTTGGGCTCAGGAGAACTGGGCAAGGAATTCACCATCGCTGCACAGAGAGCAGGTCAGTATGTCATTGCTTGCGATCATTACAATGACGCACCAGCCATGCAGGTTGCAGATGAAAGAGAAGTTTTCGAAATGCTTGACGGTGAAGCACTCGAAGCTGCCGTCAAGAAACATCAGCCAGACATTATTGTCCCTGAAATAGAGGCAATCCGCACTGAGAAACTTTTCGACTTCGAGAAGCAGGGCGTGCAAGTTGTTCCTTCTGCTCGTGCAGTAAACTTCACAATGAACCGTCGTGCGATCCGAGATC
>REGX01003328.1_pt1 | contig 12834 bp, 8 predicted proteins | sample 2276321 | NCBI WGS metagenome assembly REGX01 (sample SAMN08335021, study PRJNA423103) | bovine gut metagenome | biome: bovine gut metagenome; feature: rumen; material: feed digesta; isolation source: rumen digesta from from 15 high feed efficiency cows and 15 low feed... | host: Bos taurus ... | reverse complement strand
CCAATGGGGTATCGTTACCCATTGAAGCCAGCGGTTCCTGTCCCTTTGTGGCCATTGGAATGATAGTTCCGGCTACATCCTCCTCACCGAAACCAAACTCGATTTCCTTCTGAGTAAGATGCTCTACTGCATTCTCAATCTTTCGGCCGCTATGAATTTTCTCCAACTGAATACGGTTGGTATTGAGCCACTGACGATAAGGATGCTCATTGGCAAGACGCTCCTTGATTTCGCCATCATAGTAAATCTTACCCTCCTGAGTATCGATGAGCAAAATCTTTCCTGGCTGAAGACGTCCCTTCTCGGCAATCTCGGATGGGTCGAAATCCATCACACCAACCTCAGAAGCAACTACCATCGTATCGTTCTTGGTGATGGTGTAGCGAGCAGGACGAAGACCATTTCGGTCGAGCATACCGCCGGCGTACCTGCCATCGCTGAAGAGCAATGCAGCAGGTCCGTCCCACGGCTCCATTAGAATTGAATAATATTCATAGAATGCCTTCAAATCCTCGCTGATAGGGTTTTTGTCGTTAAAACTCTCTGGAACCATCACGGCCATAGCATGAGGCAGAGAAAGACCACTCATCACGAAGAACTCGAATACATTATCAAGACTTGCAGAATCGCTCATTCCAGGCTGAACGATTGGGGAGATTGCGCTCACATCGCCGAGTGCCTCAGAAGAGAGCACACTCTCGCGAGCCTTCATCCATCCGCGGTTACCTCGGATGGTGTTGATCTCACCATTGTGGGCCAGCATACGGAATGGCTGAGCCAAACTCCAAGTTGGGAAGGTGTTGGTAGAGAATCGACTATGTACCAACGCCAAACCACTCGTAAAATAACTATTTGTGAGATCTGGATAATACTGTCGAAGTTGCAAACTTGAGAGCATACCCTTATAAATGATGCTCTTGCTAGACAAAGAACAGATATAGAATTGCTGATCGTCGACTCCCTCGATAGCGGCAACACGCTTTTCAATCTTCTTTCTAATAATATATAAGGTACGCTCGAAGTAAGCCACCTTATCATCGGTAACACCAGTTACAAACACCTGCTTGATATCAGGTTCAGAAGAAAGAGCCACCTCACCCAAGCAATCGGAGTTGGTAGGCACATTACGAAGGTGCATCAACGACAAGCCCTCTCGCTCGATCTCCTCGATCATAATCGAAAGAATCTCCTGCTGCAATTTCTCCTCCTTAGGCAAGAATACCAAACCAGTACCATACTTGCCTTTCTCTGGAACAGGAATTCCTTGAAGCAGAATAAACTCGTGTGGAATCTGCAGTAAAATACCGGCACCATCACCTGTCTTTCCGTCGGCACCCTCAGCACCACGATGGCGAAGGTTCTCAAGCACTTTCAGTGCATTATCGACAAGTTCGTGGCTTTTGTTGCCGTGGATATTCACTACCATGCCCACTCCACAAGCATCATGCTCGTAGGCGGCATTATACAATCCATCCCTCTTTGTCATAATTTTCAGTTTTAAATAAATTATCCTATCATTTTGTTTGCAAAGTTACGTATTTTACTTTCATTTTGTAAACTAATAGATTATTTTAATATCGCTTTTATTACCAAAGTAAGAAATTATAATATCTATATGACTTACGATTTGTAAGTTTAGGATGGATTATTGGGGTGTTAAATAACAATTTGTAAGTTAGAGGAGATATGAAGTATAAACGATTAAATCCCGCAAGATTGTGACGCCTTGCGGGATTTATCATTCATAACAGTTGGAAAGGACTGTCTTCTAGACCAATAATTACACAAAAAACAATAATTGCAATGATGAGCAGTATCAATATAAAAAACTGCGTTATAAACCTCTTAGTCATATTTGTTAAAAGTTAAAGTCCCCTTTGAGTATATTACTATAGCAAATATATGTATTGTCTCGCAAAGTCACGTCAATATTTCAGAAAAAGATAAAGAAAAGGCTTATAATAGCCTCGTTTATAGCATATTGCACAACCTATCATTTAAAAAAATGCACTAATAAGTATCGACTACTTCCAAACAAATATGCAATAAAAAAACTATCAGGCATCCCCACTCACTACTACTAAATAATTGCAGCAGGAATTTGATACCTGATAGTTGATAATTGGTATTTGGCTGCACATAAAGCACAGCCAAGTTGTATTTTATAATGAAAGATTACAGCTCGAAATACATCTTTGTGATTGTGAAACCATTGTTACTTACGAACAAGAGGTCTTTTCCAGCGCCACCTTTCTTACAATCGTCAGCCATAGCCTGGGTGAATTCGAATACGAACTTTTCACCTGCGTGAATCTCTGTATCTTTAACATAGTCTGTAGCCCACCATCCATTGGTTACACGAATTGTAGTTCCATCGCCGTTGACTTCCTTGATATCGAGACATATCTTCTTGCCAACCATTGCATCATAAGTTTCATCGCTAAGAGTAGGAAGTTTTCCTTCTGTATCGCTGAAACGGAGAGATGCACCATCCCAAGAACCGGTAGATTGTTCGCCTTGCCAGTAAATGACTTCAAGAACAGGAAGTGGATGAGTCATCTTAGAAACAGTAATTGGATATTGCTTTTCCACGATATCGCCATTACTGTTCATCATCTTGATGTAAACGGTATTAGCACCCATCTCACGCATAATCAAGTCGGCATAGTTAGCCTTGATGGTTTGCTTTCCATTTGAAATCTGAGCTGTTCCACTTGTATGAACGGTCACTCTAACAAGGTTGTCGCCATCAGGCTGATCCAAGGTGGCATCAATCTGATCACCAGTGAAATTGGCAGCTGTATTTTCAGTAAACTCCTCGACAGGATCACAAGATGTGAGCCCGAGAGAGAATGCTACTGCTACTAATAAAATGTATTTTTTCATGATTTTCCTTCTTTAAAGATTAATAACCTCCAAACTGAATATTAGGCTCTGTATCTTCCCAACCAGGATTCTGCTTGTATTTACCAGCAGAAAGTTCAATCTGTGACTTAGGGATACGATAGAATCCTTGGGTCTTGTTATAACGATCTGCGTAATTACTAAATTCCATCTTTGTAGCTTTTCCTTTGTTGTACATAGCCGAACCAGTCTGCTTAGACAGAGCTTCTGGAGCAATGTGCCAACGGCGAAGGTCATCCCAACGACTGCCCTCGAATGCCAATTCCCAACGACGTTCATTGCGAAGTTCCTCATCTGTGTATGAAGCGTATGGAGCTAAACCAACACGTGCACGTACTCGGTTCAATGTAGCAACATCTTTCTCTAACTCAGAGTACATCAAAAGAACATCGGCAAAACGGAATACAGTAAGAGGAGTACAGTTGGAAGCTTGATAATTACCATTACCAGTTGCACCCATTGCCTCGATAGACCAAGAGTAATTGCTACCACCTGCAGAACGAACAGATGTAATCTTCTTTTGATGATACATCGTCAATTCGACAGCATCAGAGAAAGTACCTGGGTCGAGTTTTGTCTTACTCATATCAAGAATTGAAGCATCACGACGAGGGTCGTCTGGTTCTATGCGCTTCCAGTCATTTACAAGGTTGGTTGCTACAGTACCACAACCCCAACCTGTACTAAATGGATAAACAGATGTAGGAGTACCAACATGATAGCGATCATCGTCTTGATTATTTCCATCAGCACGGATACCAAAGAACAAGCCATATTGATTAGTAAGGTGAAGTTCATTAGACCATGCAGACTGGTATTGGAAGTTGATAGCAAGAAGAACCTCCTTGTTGCCTTCCTGATAGCAAGTCTTCTTGTCTATCATATCCTTTACATAATCGTAATCCTTAGCGGTGTACTGATTTGAGTATGCCCAAAGTGAGCGATAGTCGGAAAGGAGATCGTGACCAGAATTATCGATACAATCCTTCAACTTTTCAGCTACATAAGATTTTTCAATAGCACTACCATCTGTCTTAGGCCAATTTGACTCACCATAGAATCCTGTATAGAAGAGGTAAGCACGACCCAAGAAAGCTTCGGCAGCCCAACGGGTAATTTTACCAAACTGAAGTTTCTCCCATCCATCATACTTGTATGAAGGCATAATGGAAGTTGCCTCGTAGATATCGTCTGCAATATGCTTAAATATTTCCTTTCCCTCAATCTGGTCAGGAACAACCTGAGCCTCTGCAACATTTTGCGGTGCTTTCTCAATGAATGGCACGTTGTTGAAGGCAAGTACAAGATTGTAATAACTATAAGCACGCATAAATAGAAGTTCACCTTTTGTCTGGTTACGCTTCTCCTCGTCAGGAATATTGTCAACTACAGATAGAGCCGCATTTGCACGTGCAATTGTCTCGTATGCATAGGTCCAAAGATCTTGCATCTGATTGGTTTGAGCATACATAAGTTTGTCGAGAGCCTGCCACCAAGGGTCGCCCAAGCCAGCACCACCAAACATATCATCAGACATAATATTTGCTACAGAGAAGTACTGCTCAAGGTTATTACCCTGGAACGGTCCGTAGAAGCAAGACTTGTAAACGGCTGCAACCATCATATCAACATCCTCATTGGTTGAAGGGAAGTTAGTGCTATTCTTGCCTGTATAGTCTTGTGTATCAAGGAAATCCTCACAAGAAGTAAAGGAAAGGAGCACTGCAGCTGCCATTATAATTATTTTTTTCATAATTTCTGTATTTTCAAAAAAATGTACTATTAGAACTTAATATTTACACCAACCAAGTAGGTACGTGGAGTTGGGTATACACCTGTATCGATACCTGCAGCCCAAGGGTCACTAGTACCACCACTACCTCCAACTTCAGGATCCATTCCAGTATAGCCTGTAAACGTGTAAAGGTTGTTTACTGAAACATATAAACGGAGCTGTGAGAATGGACAAGTTTTCCAAATATTCTTAAAGTCATATCCAAGTGTTATGTTGGAAATGCGGAAGTAGTCAGCATCCTCAAGCATTGCAGATGACATGTTTTTCCAGTTTACAGTGTCAAAGCCGTCGAAGATAGGAAGTTTATTGCTGGTACCTTCTCCCTTCCATGAACCATAAACAATCTTCTTGTTAAGATTCTGCTCGAGGAAATCTTGATTAGCCCATGTACGAAGGACTTGCTGACCGAATGCACCATTACCAGTAATTGCGAAATCAAAGCCCTTGTATGCAACGTTTGCGGTAATACCCATAATTACATCTGGGTGTGGATCACCAATATAAGTGCGGTCATTGTCATTAATAACGCCATTACCATCTGCATCAACAAAAATTAGATCGCCAGGGCGCAATTTGTCGTTTCCATGCATTGTATCATTATACTTCTTTGTATATTCTGCAATTTGTTCACCATTTTGGAAAACACCAGCAGTCTTAAAACCATAGAAGAAACCAATTGGCTGGCCAACTTGTGCGCGATAAACTTCTCCCTCAAGCTGATGCCATACAGCTCCAGCGCCATGCTGAATTCCCTCAGTATTTCCAAGTTTTGTTACCTCATTCTTGTTATAGGTAAAGTTAGTAGAAACTCCGTAACGTAAACCATTCTTTAATTGATCGTTCCAAGATAATGCTGCTTCAATACCCTTGTTTACTACATCACCATGGTTGTCTGCAGGAGGTAAAAGACCATAAACTGCTGAGATCGGAGCTTCAACGAGCCAGTCTTTTGTAGCTTTGTTGTACCAATCGAATGTAAAGCCTAGGCGGTTGTCCAAGAAACGAGCATCAATACCGATATTAGTCTGTTCTGAAGTTTCCCATTTCAGATCTGGATTTCCAAGTCTATAGAATGAACCACCTGTTGTAGCTTTCTCATGGTTACCTACACCGAAGAAATAACTATTAGCGGTAGATAAATTTACCGAAGTCACAGTCTGGAAAGATTTAATTCTGTTGTTACCGTTTTGACCCCATGATGCACGGAACTTTAAGAAAGAAAGCCAAGATGATGTAGGCTGCATGAACTTCTCATTGCTAATTACCCAACCAATAGATGCAGAAGGGAAAGTTCCCCATCGATGGCCTCTTGCAAACTTTGATGATCCATCTGCACGCAATGTTGCTTGGAACAAATATTTCTCATCATAGTTGTAGCTTACACGGCCAAAGAAAGAGGCTAGTCTTTCTTCATCATCAGGACCACCACCAAGTGAAATATCAGCAAGTTTTTCTGGTCTATCATTGCCTACCCATGCATGATCCCAACTATCACCGAAGAGGTTATTAGTGCTGGTAGCACTGAGTTTTTCATTATAGGTACTTTTCTCGATAGATTGGCCAATAACGGCATTGACATTATGTTTGTTAATATCAAAAGTGTATGACAATGTATTCTCGAATGTGATTCCTGACCAAATATTAAGTGATTGGGATGCATTGTCCTGGTCTGCAACATTTGTACCTGAGGCATGCTTTCTTGTCATACTGCGGTATGAACCGAAGCCAAAACGATAGCCAAATTGTGATTTAAAAATTAAATTTTTGATAGGCTGAATCTCTAAGAAAGCGGTAGAGTTTACACCCCAGTTTTTACTTTCGTTCAAGCCCTGACTGGTTGTAGCAGCCAATGCCAATGGGTTAACAGCTGAGCCAAGAGTCCAGCCATTTGCTGCCATTTCTGCATTGGTGTAGTACTTGCCATTTTCATCATAAGCTGGAAGCAATGGATTTGCATTCAATAGGTCGTGAATGTTATTCCAATACATATTGCTCTGAGAGATACCACGACGGCTTCTGAGATTTACTGTTACATTTTCACCAAGAGTAATAACATTGAATTTCTTTTCTTGTGAACGAAGAATTGCATGTGAAGAGTTCAGACGGAAATTGTAACGATCGAACTTAGATTGTGTTTCGCCACCGAAAATACCATCTTGCTTAGTATATGCAAAACCAAAGTTAAACTTAGAAACATCACTACCTCCAACCATAGTAACAGAATGGTTAGTTGTAATAGCACCCTTGTGGTATGACTCGCCGAGCCAATCGGTTCCTTCCCAACCATTATTTAGCTTTTCAATAATGTCTGCAGGGAGTTTTTTCTCCCACTCAGGAAGATCAGCGCCACCATTGAATTGGCGAAGTTTACGACTATACACATACTCCTGAGCATTGAGATTATCAGGAGCCTTAGCAAGATACTGCTGTCCGATATAACCATCGTAGTTAATCTGGATCTTTCCTGTCTTTCCCTGTCGTGTAGTAACAAGGATAACACCATTAGCAGCACGAGCACCATAAATAGCTGCAGATGCAGCATCCTTCAAAACATCGATTGACTCGATATCAGAAGGGTTAAGGTCATTAAGGCTACCACCTGCAACACCATCGATAACGTACAATGGATCTGAATTACCAGTTGTACCGATACCACGAATGTTTACCTTGTAACCTTCACCAGCTTGTCCACTGTTCTGCAAAATTGTAACACCAGGAGTCTGGCCTTGCAGAGCGGTAAAGGCATCTGTGGTAGAGAGCTTTGCAATGTCATCACCCTTTACCTGAACAGTGGCACCAGTAAGCAATTTCTTCTTCTGAACACCATAACCAATAACTACAACTTCGTTCAGGTTCGTTTGATCTGCTCTCATTGTTACCTTAATGTCGCTACGGTCACTCACCTTGATGGTTTCTGTGACATAGCCAACATAAGTAATAATCAGTGTGGCATTTCTAGCTGCCGGTACACTGAAATTACCGTCGAAGTCGGTGACAGTACCTACTGACTTGGTACCTTGCACTTGCACGCTTGCACCAATAATAGGTTCACCTGCTTCATCAATTACTGTACCCGTAACGTTGCCCTGTGCTATAGCTCCCAAAGAGAACATACATAGAAGGAACAAAATCGCCAAAGGCTTTTGTAAAGATTTAAGATTCCTCATAAATTTTAATAATTAGTTAGTTAGAATATTTATTAGAAAACAGTTGCGTATTAGATTACATTTATTATGAGTGCAATTATAATGCAAATAGCAAAAAGACACTTTAATTAACGTATCAAAAAGTTATCCTAATGTAACATATACGCATAATGAAACATTTTAAATTGGGTATGACGAATAATAAAATCTAAAACGATGTTAATTCGTATTTTTTAACTATTAAACTTTCCCCTTCGCAATATTGAAAGAAAAGAGTCAATATACTTTACTACCCTAACAAGGAATCAGGCAAAACCTTTCTTATAAATTTTGATTTTGTCAATAATTTAAATTATTAATAGAAAATAAATCCGGCAAGATAAAATAAATACCACGTGCAAGAAGCAATAGATAAGAATAACAAATATCACCAATAAAAATATGTTAGCCGATATTTGTCCGTAGTTCTCTAGAAAAATAAAACAGCAACAACGATGTCCATCCAAAAACTCAACAGGAATATCCTAAATTCGACGTCTGGTGCGACAAAGTTGTTGCTGTGGTATGAACTAAGGAGAAGTTAAAACTCGAACTGCTCTAACTTCATTGGACCATCAGAATAGTGTTCTATCTTAGGAACCAATCTAGTGAAATGCTCAGAAGCCGCATGCACTTTCAGAGCCTCTCCACTTTCCCAAGTCTCGCAGAACATCATAACTTTTGGATCGGTAGCACTTTGGAAGAGGTCATAGGCAATATTTCCTGCATCCTTGCGCGACTTCTCAATAAGTTCCCTTGCGAGAAATTTTACCTGATCAACATCTGACTCATACTTCAAACGGAAAAAACAATTGATTCTTAACATATTGATTTAATTTAAAAATTAATGAATAGTTTTTTTATCCTATCATTCTAGCAGCATATCACTTACTTCACACTTCGATTAGCATAAGCTTGTATGCAACTTGGAATTTTGCGTTCATAGCCCTCATTGCCCAAAAGAGCAGAAGTAAGCAGCATATCTGCCGTAGTGCGGTTGGTGGCAAAAGCAATGTTGTAAAGAGATGCTAATCGAGACAAAGCTGAAACATCATTCTGATGACCTTGCATCACAAGGTTATCACAGAAGAAAATGAGCATATCAATCTGCCCAGTAGCAATCATAGCTCCAATCTGTTGGTCTCCTCCAAGTGGACCACTGAGAAGGAGATGCACCTTATCGCGGAAAGGATGAGTCACCAAAGCTGTATCATCGTCCTGACTCACCTCTATACTAAGTTCGCTAATTAACTTACCTGTAGTTCCGGTAGCATAAAGATTATGCCCCTTGAGCAAATCGGAATTAAATCTCACCCAATCAATAATCTCTTTCTTACGAGAATCGTGAGCAACTAAGGCTATGTTTAAAATTTCTTTCATAAGCTGTTCTTGTGTTAATGTTGTTATTGAAAAATTTGTTCTCGATGCAAATATAAGCAATTAACACTTATATCCAAGATATTTCACTATTATTTGCAACTATATTTTCAAGAGAACTAACAATCTGTAACTATTTCTTCATTATTTCACGCCTATCGAAAGTAACAATAAGAATTTCAGGTCACCTGCATTAGTATTTCAGATGACCTGTATTCGTATTTCAAATATGTAAAAAGATAAATGACTTTGCCACACATTATCGAATTTTCAAAACTGGGGCGATGGTATTGCAAGGTTCTGGCAGACTAACCACCAAGCCCTCGGCAGTTCGAGTGAATTTCACCTTTCCATAACCTAGGAGTTGGATGGAATGTATCTTCTCAGGATAGAGCTTACTTCCTTCGGCAAGGTTCTTGATAGTCATTTGGTGATTTTTCGGCCATGCCAAAGCGGTAGCATAAAGCACTTTCCCTTTGGTGGTGAATCGTATTTCAGATGAGCCTGCCTTGGTATAGGAGCCCTCGTTGAAACCTTGTGCATTGATCTTGATATCCGATTCTGCGATAGGACCCTCGCCAAAGATCTTCCATGGACGGGAGGCAATGATGCTTTCTTTGTTTACACGCATCCATGCGCCGAACTCATCGAGAATGGCTTTCTCTTTTTCATCGAAAGTGCCATCGGCACGCAAGGGAACAGAGAGCAGCAGATTGCCGTTCTTGCTCACAACATCCACCAAAAGTTTTACTACCTGAGCTGCCGACTTATAGCGATTATTAACATAGGTACCTGTATTATAGTGCCATCCACCAATGCAAGAGCAGGTCTGCCAAGGATAGTCCACCATCTTATTTGGGGCTCCTCGCTCCACATCCCAGGTGATACCCTTTCGCTGATTGTCGTCTAGAATCTTGCCAAAAAGCACGGCCTCATTCTTTCCCTTATGGGTGGCCATATTGTGGTTGTAGAAATCGGCAGCAATCTTCAAGCCGGCATCACTTATCGGCCAGAAAGGAAGTACCGTTACATCGAAATACAGCAAATCGGGATTATAGCGGTTGATGACGTCGAGCGTGCGGTTATAGAAATTGGTGACAAATTTCTCGCTTGGCTTTGCTACACCATTTTCCCATCCCCACTGACGGTGGATCATCCCATCGGCCCACGAACCTTCGCTTAATGGATGGTCTTGGGCGTAGAGATCCTGTGGATCGAGACCCTCCCACCATTTGCCTTTACCATCTTCCTTGGTGAGCCATCCATCGTATTTCACACCCATTTTATTGCCACTTCTATCATAGCGACGAGAAGGCTCATACCAACTCCAGGCATGGTCGGCATGAAGCGAGACGCCAAATTTCAAGCCATATTTGCGGGCTGCCTTCGACCATCCTTCGAGAATATCCTTCTTAGGACCAATTTTCATTGAGTTCCAAGGCTGATACTTGGAGTCCCAAAGATCGAAATTATCGTGATGATTGCCCAAGGCGAAGAAATATTCAGCACCCAGACTTTTATAATAAGCTACCAGCGAATCAGGGTTCCAATGTTCGGCCTTGAAAAGCGGAAGAATATCCTTGAATCCAAATTCCGACTGATGCCCATAGTGCTCCCGATGGAATTTCCATTGGGCACTACCCTCCTGATACATGCCTCGAGCCATCCAGTCGCCCGATCCCTCAACACATTGTGGTCCCCAATGTGCCCAGATACCAAATTTGGCATTACGGAACCATTCAGGAACCTGATACTGACTCTCGAGTGATTCCCAGGTGGGCGCAAACTTACCCGTCATCATCTTCTCCTGTGCTTCGGAAACAGGTACTTCATATTCTTGGGCAAAGCCTGTAACAGGAGCCACCAATAGTATGCAACTAAAAAATAAGTTTAATTTCTTTCTCATGCCGATTATTCTTGATTGCTGCAAAAATACAAAAAAAATCGGAAAGTCTAGTTTTTACACTACTTTAACTATCCTAGGTAACAAATGTTACTCCTTTCATTTATCCCAAATCCATACCTTTGCCGAAAAATTAAAAACTAGCAAGGATATGGATACATCAAGACATTATTTTCAAGAATGGCCAACCGATCTTCTTATCGATTATGCTCTCAAGATACATCATCGAGGGATACGCCATAATGGACAAAGATTGCTAAAACTGATTAGCTTTTTAAAAGACGAGAATGAAGTAATGGGCGAAATTGAGAGCCTCTTCACTGCATCATTCAACGATTTGTTAAATCATCTGCAGAAGGAAGAGCAGGTACTCTTCCCTTACCTCTACGACTTGTTGGAGGCTCATCGCAATAACCAGCCAATGGCACCGATGCATTGTGGCACCATTGCTCATCCAGTTCAAATGATGATGATGGAGCATGAGGGGGAAATCGCCCGACATCAACGAATCTGCGATTTAACAAATAACTACTCTGCTCCAGCAGATGCCAGCGAGGATTATCAGCTTCTGCTCAATGCCCTGAAGGAGTTCTCGGCCGATCTTCACGAGCATATTCATATCGAAAATGATCTCATATTTCCTCGATGCCTTGCTATTGAGCAGAAAATTGTAGGATAATGTACGAATTAAAAATAAAGCGCGCTTACCTGTCACCTGTAGTTGGTGATGGGTATCGCATTCTTATCGACAAGCTCTGGCCAAGGGGAATCTCCAAGGAGAAAGCCGAGATTGATGAGTGGGCTAAATCGATCACTCCATCTGCAGAGCTTCGAAGATGGTTTGGACATAAAGAGGAGAATTATGCTGAGTTTGCCCGTAAGTATCGGGCTGAACTCGACGGAAATCCACTCGCCTCTCAATTTGCCGATGCCATTTCAGAGCTTCTTACAACAACAAATGTAACATTAATATATGGCGCCAAGAACGAGCATTGCAACCATGCGATTATTCTGCGTGATTGGATTGTAAATCATATTCCTTAGTGCTTAAAAAATAGGTAATTATGACAGAAAATAAAATGTTCTGTTTCCAATGTCAGGAAACAGCAAAAGGTACAGGATGTACTATCAAGGGTGTATGTGGTAAAGAGGCACAAACTTCTAAATGGCAGGATTTGCTATTGAGTGTGGTTCGCGGTGTGGGTACTATTCAGCATAACCTGGGAGGTGATGTCTCCAAGGAAGTAGCCGGATTCCTCACAGATGCGATGTTCTCTACGATTACCAATGCAAACTTTGATAATCAGTCGATTCTGAACAAGGTGGATAAGGGCATTGAGCTCAAGAAGCAACTACTCTCTTTAGCAGCAGAAAAGGGTATCGCTCTGCCTGATTACCAGGAGGTAAAATGGGGAGGTGAGAAGGCTGACTATGAGGCTGAAGGGGAACGCGAGAGTGTTCTGAGAAATGAGAATGCCGATCTCCGTTCGTTGAAGGAACTCACTATGTTGGGTCTCAAGGGTATGGCTGCTTATTATGAGCATGCTGCTCATCTAGGTGAGGAAAGCGAGGAGATTCTTCAGTTCCTCTGCAAGGCGCTTGCTGTGATCAGTAATCCTGATGCCGACCTTCAGACTTTGCTCGCTATCACCCTCGAAACAGGTAAGTAT
>REGX01172936.1_pt1 | contig 12886 bp, 4 predicted proteins | sample 2276321 | NCBI WGS metagenome assembly REGX01 (sample SAMN08335021, study PRJNA423103) | bovine gut metagenome | biome: bovine gut metagenome; feature: rumen; material: feed digesta; isolation source: rumen digesta from from 15 high feed efficiency cows and 15 low feed... | host: Bos taurus ... | reverse complement strand
CTATAAAGATAATAGTGACCCCGAGAATAAAGCTGATAATTTACTTCTACGAATAGACGATACGACTGACTATAAGATTATGTCTGCGGATGATGTAAAAAATATAATAAATACTCTCAGCCCCTCGTCAGTTAAGTTGGTCTTTACAGCTGATATGAATACTACTGTCAAGATTTATTTCACTGCCGATAGCTATAAGAATAACAAACCTGATGATACTATATCATTGACAGCCAATCAGGAGGCGACTACTACTTATGATCGCGAGAATATTTATACATTCGTATTTAGCAACGCGAGTAATATAACATTGGCTAAGATACATGGTACATTACTACGTTGCGCATTCTTATTCGATGATTGCTCTGCGCTGACCACACTAGATTTATCCAGCTTTGACACATCGAAGGTTACTGATATGGCAGGTATGTTTAATAATTGCTCTGCGCTGACCACACTAGATTTATCCAGCTTTGACACATCGAAGGTTACTGATATGAGCCAAATGTTCTGTGATTGTTTTGAATTAACCTCACTGGATTTAGCCAATTTCGATACATCCAATGTCACTAATATGAGCCACATGTTCTGTGATTGTTTTAAATTAACCTCACTGGATTTAGCCAATTTCGATACATCCAATGTCACTAATATGCAAGATATGTTCAATGGTTGCACCGAATTGACCTCACTGGATTTAACCAATTTCGATACCTCCAATGTCACTAATATGCAAGATATGTTTAACCTTTGTTCTGCACTGACCACCATTGGTCCTGTCGATACAGCTTTCAACTGGCAACATAAACCAGATACATATGATGATATGTTCGCAGACTGTCCGGCCACACCAAAACCAGCATGGTTCAGTTAATATATAAAATCCATATAAAATTAAATCGCTTGTTAAATCAAAAATTTCGAGGCAATTTTTAATTGCTAAAGAATCTCATTTATTTTGAGTTTAACAAGCGATTTTTCTTTGTCCTTATAACTATGAAGGGTACGCCGAGATAATTGATTATAGCGCGAATAAATGAGCTCTATGCGCATGTTATCTCCCACCATTACCAAACGACCCATGTCCAAACGTTCGGTTTCCGAAAGGTCTGTTCGGTTTTCCGGGTCTAAAATGAGGTCTCTGTGGTGGGGGAGCCGGTCTATAATATATTATTCGTGGAGGCCTGTGATAAATAGGTCTATAATAGTAACTGTCATAATATCTATATACAATAGTAGGCTCTGGATATGATGATGTCACTACAAAGTCTGGTTGTACAGTATCGCACGAGACCATCAACATCATAGATATGATCAATAAAATAATTTTCTTCATATCATTCTTTCTATTTTCTTAAAAAATCATAAAAAAAGGAAAGACCCGAAAGAGTCTTTCCTATATTTTTCTGGCGGGATTTCCCTATTTTTAATGTCTGAAACGTCTGAACTGAGCACGGATATTCTGCTCCCACAGATCACCGGTATTAACATTCTCATAGACTGTCTTAGTCGGCTTGGTCTCTTCGAAGTTTACATTCTCCCAGAACTTTTCAATGGATCCCGGGCGAGAGAAATCGTATAGTCTCGCACGTCTATCAATAGACTCCTTCACATTAGCTGAAGCGGCTTCATATTTTGGTCTGAGAGCATCAGGCATGTTCTTAACATATATCGGAGCATCATTCTTACTCTCGTTGATCATCTTATTACGACCGTATACGGGTTTAGGTGTCTCAATAGACTCCAGGAGAGAGAGAATATTCGAGATCTCAGTGAGCTTATTCTCCTTGCCACCCTTCAGGGATTCATTGATATCATTCTGGATCTCAGGACGGAACTCCTCGTTCATCCAGTTCTGAACAATCGGACTATACTCCTCGGTGATCCAATTCTGGATAGCCGGACTATATTCCTCGGTGATCCATTTTTGAAGCTCCGAGCTATACTCCTCGGTGATCCAATTCTGGACCTCTGGACTATACTCATTAACAATCCAGTTCTGGATACCTTCGCAGAGCTGCTTAGTACTGACCTCAGGGAGCTTATCTTTAACATCTTCTAAGATGTCATCTTTCAGCTCAGTGCCGTATTCGTTAGAAACCCACGATTCTACGACAGGGCTATACTCATTAACAATCCAGTTCTGGATACCCTCGCAGAGCTGCTTAATATTAATATCAATATTTTCTTTTTGCCCGAGGGACTCTCTGAGCTCTTGGTTTTCATTTTCAAGATCTGAAATGCGATCTTCCAGAGCCTGAAATCTCTTTTCGAGATCTTCGTTCATGTTATGCATATTATCGTCTTTAATATTATTTGCATTAGCATCTTTCTCTTCACTGATTATGCAACAGTTATCACCCAGGGACTCATAGACCTGAGACTCATTAAGATGCATACGTGCTTCTGAGAAACCAGGAGAGCCTACCAAGTCTGCTGTAGCAATATGCTCCAGAGTTACAATACCATTCTTATCGATCTCTCCTGTAGCGCGAGTAGAGACATACAGCGGAAGACCTCCTTCTACGATGGCCTGCGCGATCTTTCCTTTAGGAGTGTTCAAAAGCTGAATAGAACCCGATACCACGCCGTTCTCATCAATACGGATATCTGTGATCTTATGTGAGATGTTCTCCAGATTGATATTCATCGAATTGGGATGTTCTAGTTCGCCCGGGATAGCACCATATCTTTTAATTCTCTCTTGCATCTCAGTGACCATCTTACCATAGTTCTTGGCTTCATAGATGCGATGATTGTTATTTCTCTTTCCACAAACACCAAAAACACCGGAGAGCGTCATCAGACCTTCATTAGTCTTAGTCTGCTGCATCTCGGACACAGGGTTCATGGTCTCGTATATATAACACTTCTTACTCATTATATGTAATTATGTAATTTCTAAAAAAATAGTAATGACAAATAAAACAATTTCACCGATTTTGTAAATTTCGCATTTTATATCATATTTCGATGGATATAATCTACTAAAGATTCATTATTTTTCTTAGCTCTATTGAGAATATCTTTCATCTGATCACCGTATATCTTCTCATCTGGATTAGATGAAGGTGTGATATACTGGCCACCCCGGTCACCGATATGATGAATATATTTCACTTCGTTACCATTATCATCTTTGACGGTGAGCTCTTCGGTTTTTTCTCCATCACCAACACCGGTCTTCTTGGCCATCTCCTTGGACTCTTTGCAGTTTCGTCCATAGCTTTGGATATATCATCCGGAGTCTTCCCATTTAATGAATCTACACAATGATTAGTCAGTTCATTATTATATTTCCCCATAGCCCCATCATCTTTCTCTATAGTATTCAAAGAATCTTTGAGCTTAGGATCCATATCATCCTCTGGACTCTTACCATATAACTCTTTATACCGGTCAGACATCTGGTCCGGGGGGGAGCAGTTTACCATCTTCATCAGTCATGGCAGCCTTATTCTTATCAACTTGATTCTGAACAATCTCCTTCATCTCAGGATCTTTTATCTTATCAATATCTTTCTGAGCTCCACTCATCATAGCCTGAGCGGCCATAGTCTGAGCTAACTGTTTATCTGATTCTTTTTTTGCTTTGTTTGCAGCTCTTTTTTCTTTTATTTCTGCTATTTTCTGTTTTAGCTTATCTTTCGCCTCGTCACTCCATTTATTAATTGCCTTGGTGAGCTTGCCTGAGACAATATTCAGGCCACCAGCAAAAACAGCACCTGCCAGCAGACCGATAGGACCCAAGAGGGCAAATCCGCCTATGAGAGCAACTGCTGATAATGCCATACCAGCCGCATTATCAGAACCAATGGCATCGGAATCAGAGGATCCTCCGCGTTCGAGGATCAGCGGGGGATGAGTTATATTTTATATATTCGGTAATATCCATGAATGTGGATGATGATTTTTTATAAAATAATATTCTCTTATGCTCAATAATGACGGTAATATATTTGTAAATAGACAACTATATAGAATATCTCCACTGATCTTCGGAGATATGAAACTCGATCTCATAATAGGGATCCATGAACGAGGCAATGCTAATATTGCATATGTAAAAGATGCCCATCTGAGACCTATATCGTCTAATGTAAGGTATACAAGAAAATCCAAAGAATATATACTCAATGAGACTCATCAGACTAATATAAAGAATTTCTATAAAGATACTAAGGATCAATTTTTCAATGATAATATCAACGAACAGCTGAAGACTAATTGGCCGATGATACTTAAAGATGATACTTCTGAGGAGGTAATCAAATATACTAAGAACTGGGATGATACCTATTGGGCTGGGACTCAGCGTATGCCATATTCTCTTTATCATACTACCTATGAATCTCTGCTTCCTCTCTGGCTTGAAGATTGTAAGGGGTTGATAATCACATGGATATATAATAATACAACGGTGCAGTTAGATCTGAGATCTAAAGAAGATATAGATAACCCACCTTCAGGTCTTCCAGATTTCCATTGGGCATTTACTAAATATCTGAAAGATTATATGATCTTCACTGGTATATATGGATCAGGGGATAATGATATGATCACTATGGATCTCGCTCGTGGGTATTCTTATATTCGCGGATTGGATCTTAAATCGGGAAATATTATCACCGATCAGGATTTGTCGGTCCCTCGAAATCTTATATATAGAGAGAGGCCACTCGTGGAGTCCAATGGATTAATAACAAAGATGTGCACACTTCACGAGATCCGCCCTCTTCAGGCATTTGTATTTAATATATGTTTTAACCCCACCGATATGGTATCTGCTATGCAATCCGAATATATTCATAGTGATACCATTCAATATCATGTTAAATATTGGAATAATGATGATGATCCCAAAGATCTCTCGCAGATACATGATATGGATATATATGACCTATATACCAATCATGAGTATGTCCCGAGATTGAAGAAAAACGATATTCTCATCGATGAAGATGATAAATGGTATTCTGAGAGTACCAAACTTGATCATGGTCAGGGACCGAACTCATTGGATTATAAGAAAGAATATAAATCATCAGCGCTATCTCATACTAATAAGATCTCCCAGACGATATGCCATTGGGAGCTGGCGAACGCGCCGGGCTCGTTATGGAATGTATATAATGGCTTTGGACGATGGTATAAAGATAAGAATGGTGATATCACATGGGATCCTAATGGTAGTAGTGATATCGATGCATCAGGAGAATCCTCTCAGTCGACTACATGGGCACCAAAAATAGTATGTGATGGATATAAGGTCGCAGAGATCATGGAAAATCCGGAAAAGTTCATAGGAAAATATTTCAATGATATCTCCACCTATTCAGGTGGCGTGAAATTCGGATATAAAAAGAAAGATTCATCTGATCCCGATAAGATATATGTCGGACTAGCCACCACACCGGAATATACTAGTTTCTATGATCTAAAAACTGGAAATAGAGCTATCTTAGATGATCCTGAGGTACTAGCGATCTGGGTTAATAGATATGGCCCGGATGGCAACGATAATCTCCCGATTACACCCGATGATCAGAAACTCAATAGTATAGATGTTGAATATGACATTGCATTGGATCATGATATGGATAATAGATATTATCCTTATTTCACTGATGAGGCTAAGAAGACCCGCGATGGATATAATAATCGTGGTTCGGGTGGTTCGATCTTAAATAGAAAATTCGAGAGATTTGACAGAGACACCTATAGATATGAGAATAACTCTTATGGCTTATATGTAGCTGTTCAGAGAAAGAAGTTCAAATCCGGTGCTGTTACAATAGATGGATTATTCGTAATGTTCTGGACTCCACGGGTTAAATCACGTCTTATCCCATATGTAAATGGAGATAAAGATAAGGGAAAAGATGTTGCAGATAGACCTGGGTATAAATATACCGGTAATGTTATAGCAGCACAAAATGTAATATATAAGAATCAGAACGATATAGCATTATCACTAGCCAACTGTGTGGCTCATTTGAAAAATTATTATAAATATTACAAGAAGGCCACTACGAATGCAGATGGAAATAGTAATCTACCTGGAGACATTCAAGACCTATTTGATAATATTAATGATATTATCGATGGTCTATCGTCTTATACCAATCCATCTGTCATCTTCTTTGATAAAACAATATATAGCATTCCGGATAATACTATTTCTCAGGAGGCTTCTGAGACTCAGTTGGTTAAAGGTAATACTGATATCGCTTATGTATATCGATATTATGATAAGATCAGACCTGCTATGTTTACTCCTGCGACCAGAAGAAATATATCAATAAATGATGTTGAAAATGCAGGATTGATGTTCAGGGAATATGGTAGAAACTTCTTATATCTGAAGGATATGTTCAGGATCAAGAATGACATGGGTGCATTCAGTGGCGAATATAAATATATTCCATACGAGAATGAATTTATAAGGATCCATAATCCATTTAAAGGATATAATAATTATATTCATTCTAAAGTGCCCCCTATGTATAATTCATTAGACTATGATTGCATCAAGCCATTATATACATTAGCCGGGTCCGATCTATATATATACTCGGAGAAGAATCATGACTATGAGCAATCTAAGGACCGGCCATGGGATATAATACGGAATAATAAAAAATATGTTCCTAATAACAGATATGGAGATCTCATCTATGACGAACCAATTTATAGATATAATGGTTTTGATGCTGTCGGTGGTGTGGTTTGGCCGAGATGGGCATCCGGGTGGCCGGAGTATAAATGGTTCAATGTAAGTAAAATAAATACAGTGCCGATCAACATAAAACAATTCATTTCTATCACTAATAATACCAAAGATAATCTTTTAGATGCAGCTTGGAAGGCATTATATATTGCTATGGGGGCGCAGTATGATATGGCCTATATACAAAGCATATATAATATCACATATGATTTCCAGAATACATCGGGGCCTATAGGGAGCAAACAATATAATTATATAATCAAGGCTACCCTGAAGTGATCAAATCACATATTTTTAATTAAATAGATACACAAAAATAGTATATGGCTAATTTAACATCTATAGGAACAATTCTCTTAAATGATCCTACATTTGTCAAGAACTTGAATAAAGCATTAGTGCAGACTAATGCTAACTTCCAACGTCTGGGCACTATAGGACTATTCAGCGGTGAGGATGGTCAGGATGCATCTTTTATGAAATATAATCTGGATGCTATATTCTTACCAATATTTATCGAGACATTATCAGATGATAATAAACTCGGCTGGGATAAGGATATATGTGGCGATACTAAAAACACCAAAATATATAACCAGTTGTTTAAAAAATTTGGTAAAAATATTGCTTCCATTATGCCTATGTCTGATGATATCGCCAAAGATATAACCGCACGCTATAACCAGGCTTATAAGGATATGACTGAATGGTGTAAGACATATGGAAAACCCTCAGAGTATATAGATAAATGTCAAGAGATCATCGAGGCACTTGATACTGCTATTCGTAGCAAGTATACTACCTCGAATGTTTTAAATGATGTTATATATAATGATACTGAAAAATCATCCACCATCTCTACATCAGATGATACCTCTAAGGATACAATAACACGATATGATCATGCCTATAATGATGTGATCAAAATGCGCAAGGCATATGTGAGCCCGTCGGAATCTATAGATAAATATCGTACAACCATTGATGCACTTGATGATTTCACTATCAATAGCAAGTATAAGGTCTTGAATGATGCTATATATAATGATACCAAAAATTCATCTATCGCATATAATACCCTATGGGTTGATAGTTGGTATAAAGCGGTTAAGATAGATGATTGTAGTAATATCTATCGTATCCATGTGAAAGATTATCCTCTGGGCATTATACAAGTCATAGAGAATGAATCTGGATCGATTATCGGATCACTTCCATATAGCTTTATCGATCCTAGATTTAATAATGCCCATGTCTCTCAGATTGCAGATGAGCTGAAGTCTAAAATCAATGCAACTTCGCTTATCACGCTCCACCAAGAGAAAAATGTACTGATTGGAAAGATACTTGATATCATTCCTAAGATCTACTGTGATCCTACGGATGGCAAATGGAAATGGTCTATCAATGGTGAGAACACCGGTATCCCTGCGCAGGGTGTAGACGGTAAGGCTGGTCAGAATGGATCGATCCTAATCCTCCAGCGGCTGGAGAATGGTATTACTATCTCTAAAGGGTCTAAAAAGGTATTCATTCCAATTATTCCTAATTCATATAAAGGAAATGTTGAGCCCACTGATGAGAGCGTTAAGACTATAACGTTCAAATGGTTAGATCCGTTAGTGGATGATAATGCTATGGTCAATAGGCAGGTTCATACTGCCACTATAACTGATGATGGTCGGATCACAGCTGAGGATCCTAATCCCGAAAAAGTCAAGGATGACTCTAAGGTTAAGACTCTTACATGGTATATGTCAAATTATTCTGATGCCTTTATTACTAATAATGGTAAGATACCAGAAGCAACTGTCAGAGCTATTCGTTATGCTTTGTGGGATAACGTGAACAGATCTGATAATTACGATGCTAATTATACTGGTCGGTTCCGTATCTGGAAGAGATTGACTGATGATAGTTGTCTTTATGTGGCTGGTGACGAGAAAGGTGCATTCAATGAGAATGCCTCCGATGCCTATAGTCCCGAGACCGGTTATAAATATGGATATAAGGTTAAAGAAGGTACTACCGATCCTGGTCAGGCAGAGATAACTAATATGGATGGCCTAGCATGTATAGTGTTCCCGGGCGCACCTTATGATGTTGGTGTGGTTGGAGAGACAAGATCATCTTTCTGGTTCGGCACCGTGCATATTCAGAGAGCATATCCGAAAAATAAAAATGCTACTTGTAATATAGCTACTGTTATCTGTGATAAGACTAACATGGTCAGATGCGATCTCGATCAGAATACCTTTGCCGGTGATATGATGAGATTGGATCCTTACATCACAGAAGAGCCCGATCGATATGGTGGAGCGCATCATTATCCTAGAGGTCTTATGCTGCCTATTGGCTCTCCGTTTATGACTAATGATAATCTCTCGGCATTATCTAAAGATTTTAGCTCACATATCTTATACTCTGATCAGGGAGGATTCGTGACACTTACCAAAAAACCCGGGTCGATATGGCGTGGTGACTTCGGCAGTATGGGCAAATGGCAGACCCTAAATGATATTCAAGGATATAAGAAATCGGATAAGAATATTCTTCATATTGGTTCCGTGCAGGATTATCGCGGATTGGATTATGTGTCCACTGATAACATCGCTGTCCCGGGCCGCATAGAAGGTGGCGCTAATAATAATCAGATCACACCAGATAATGGAAATGCCGATGTCCGATCGGATCATAATTTTAAATCCCGGGTAAATATTGATGAACCAACTGTTCTCACCTCATATCGAGACACGCATAATCCAAAATATGCTCCGACCGAATATCCTGCATTGCTGACTGCTGAAGGTGATGTCGTCATTGGTACGTATAAGCATGTTAATAATACGCAATATTTCTGGTCCACTGATGATAATGGGAACACAAAGGACTATGCAGCAACAAACCCAGATCCGAAGAATAATCCTACCGGAGACTATGCTAATCCTAACCCCGACAGTCATCTGACAGAAGATGTCATAAATATCGCTGATGAAGGCGGAAGAGGCACTCTTGGCCAGGGCGGTCTATGGATCCAGGGATCGATAACGAAGTCTCTCGCTGATCGTATGCGCGATAACTTCTTCGAGAAGAGTCCGTTGAGATCTGTCATAGGTACGACATTTGATATTATCCCTATGGGCATAGGAATTCTTGATGTTAAGAATGCCGATGGAAAATATATTAGGATATTGACTCCAGATCCCGATGAAACTATTCATACCGGAGCCAAAAGAGTAGTAGATATGATAGGATCTTCTACAAATGTCAGATTCTCTTTATACGCCGATCACGCTATCGGCGCTCAAGATATAGTCGCTGAGCGATCTATAGCTGTATATAAACAGGGTACTTATTATAATATCGACAATAATTATAATATCACTGGAGAAGCTATTCCATACGTAGGAAAGAAGACATATCCTATGTTTTATGTTGGCCAGGGCGGAATATATATAAACACAGAAGATATATATTTCTCCGAGAATACATGTATCGATTTCGCTGACTGGAGGTACTATGATAATAAACATATACGCGCATGGGAGATGCAGCCTAGTGATGGCGGCAACTCTTCCCCGAGATTAATATTCGGATGGGGAATAATAAACTCCGGATCCCTCCATAGCACCAACCAGACATATGAAACTTGTGATAATGATATAAGCCCTGAGTCATTTAATATAACCGGATCAGATTCTATACCATCTGTAGTCACTATGGCTGACGGTACTTTTGCCATCCGTCATCGTGACGTACGAACTCTGTATACTCCAAAAAAGAATGTAGCTAACCGAGTGACATTTTATCAGGGTCCTGCCGATTATGAAAATTATGATGATAAATCATTTTCAGCCCAGCTTGCATTTAGAACACCTATACCGGAAAAGGGTGGCAACCGTGGTTATACCTTTAATGGGGCTATGGGGTGCATAACAGATGTACAAAATGTCAATACCTTCACAACTAATCATCTTGAGTTTGGTCTCACCGCGATGTGGCCTACCGCTGATTTTGTGATGTGGGCTGATGATCCAAAGAATCCGGAGTATCCTAATATTGAGAATGAACACTTCAAATCCTCGGATGCAATAACTTATGGTCTCCGAGCATCTGGTATCTTCCATATCGGCCTCTATGTAGATGGTCATTTTTATAATACTAACCTGGGTGATCCTGAGAAGAATAAAGAAGCACATTATTGGCTGAGTCATCCTTATGACTTTGCGTTCATGGTGAGAGGTAACTCTCAAATGGTCGGCGACTTGAATGTGTCTAATGTGGCAGTTGCAAAGAACATCGCTAAGTACACTAAGACAGACCGTGGTACCGGAACCATCCGTTATGACAACTCTATTTTACTTGGTGGTGGTAAAGCAACTGTCTCCGGTCCGAAGTGGAGGAAACTGACTATTACTGATGGTAATGATAAGGGCCCAAAATATGTATATAGTACCGAAGATAATAACAATGTGCATCCTGATGACCGTGAACTGGAATTAGAATTAAGCGAATCGGATTTTAAAAAACTAGACACTCTCAAAGATCCTACTGATACAGATAAGACACGATCATCCGATACCACTACCAAAGCTCCTATCATGCTTGACCTAGGTGATTCCTTTGGTATGAAACGTCTGGTGAGATTCAATCTGGCTAAGAATGTGAGTATTAATGAAAAAGGTCAACTCTTACTGGAACCTATTAAAGATGATGATCCTGATGATAGTGCCGTTCTCTTAGGTCGTTGGCCTGGGTCGGGATGGCAATCAAATATCACTAGCGGGGATCCCGATGAATGCAAATGGCGCGAGCTAATGACCGGTCGGCCTATAACAGACACACCCCCTACATTTGATTCATGGGCCCAAATGGAACGGTTTAATCCTACATTAGCAGTTGCATTTTGGAATGATACAACATGCCATGTGGAAATCCATATAAAGGCAGACTTTTGGATGGATCAATATGCGGGATTATTTATAGACGATTCAGTTTCTAATAAAGACTCTAAGAGGTGTGCTAAGACAGTTAACGGATTCGAGACCGGAATAAAATTACCGAAAGGATGCCCATTGCCTATATGCCCGCAAACATATAGTGTATCAGGTATCAGACGTGCAGCAGACGGATCCGGCGGCTCAAACCGAGATGTATATAAGCATGGTGATGCAGGTATTCAATTTAGTTTAGGTACTGACGGAACACTGCGAGTTGATTCTTGTCATTATCCATATATGTTATATGGAGGAGATAAGTTTAAAGTTGGCTATACGAATGATGCTGGTGCTACTGTTAAAACAACTGAAAAAAATGCTTTTAAAACGGCAAGAGAAGCCTTATATAAAACGCTTCATCAAGTATCATCGTTCGAAGATTTAAAGAAACAGACAGATTATTGGCAGGAGCTCGTTTTAACATTCGATTATCCTGTAATATCATCTAGTACTTCGGGAGGAAATACCGTTACTGGTGGCGGCAGCAGTAATCCTACAACATTTACTTACTATATACTAGGTAATATAGATGGTGCATCTATAAATTCTGATGGTGATATAAAATCACCCGAAAATGTCGAAGATGAGCTTATCGTAACGTTTGGTGTGGATAATGGTTATGATGATAATTATATATTAAACCAGGACGAATATGATAAGGCTATAGATGATATAAGACAGGATAATTTTGAAAACTGCCATCAATATGCAGTATATATGCCTATTACAACGAAAACTGATACAAAGCCAACAATATCATCTAAAAGTGCAACTTTTAAAGCAACTAAAAATAGTGATAACACATATAGTTGGGGGCCTGTTACCGTGGGTGATTATAATATTAGTTCTCCTGTTCTCATTCAAGGGGTTGATATTTCGAATTATATTCTAAAAAATCCTGATCCAAACAGATCCACTCAGACCATTAATGGATCTTTGGCTATTAATGAAACTCTCAAAGCCAAGGCGTTCTACGAAGATTCTGATAGAAGATTAAAGGATAATATAAAAGACATTGATAAAGATACTAAACAAAAACTGAGCAATATAGACTTCAAACAATTTGATATAAATGGTTCACATCGTTATGGTGTCATCGCTCAAGATATCGAGAAACAGATCCCTGCGGTAGTATCAACAGATAAGCAAGGATATAAAT
>REGX01243251.1_pt1 | contig 12911 bp, 10 predicted proteins | sample 2276321 | NCBI WGS metagenome assembly REGX01 (sample SAMN08335021, study PRJNA423103) | bovine gut metagenome | biome: bovine gut metagenome; feature: rumen; material: feed digesta; isolation source: rumen digesta from from 15 high feed efficiency cows and 15 low feed... | host: Bos taurus ... | reverse complement strand
TCTTTGCATATTTTACCGCAGCAACAGCACGCTCGATAATCTCCTCACGATTGCTATTAAACTTATATTTAATATGACTGTCGGAAGTACCGATACCTGTATGAATTCTCTTACGCTTGGCATACTTTAGCGCCTCTGCAGCACAATCAATATCCTTCTCTACTGCACGAGTTCGCGCACAGATAGTAGGCCATGTAACAGCCTTGGAAATCTCTACTACAGAATTGAAGTCACCAGGACTTGAGATAGGAAAACCAGCCTCGATAACGTCGACACCTAGTTGCTCAAGTTGCTTAGCCACCTGAATTTTCTCCACTGTGTTCAACTGACAACCTGGTACCTGCTCGCCATCGCGAAGCGTGGTATCAAAAATGTAAAGTCTATCGCTCATTTGTCTCTCAATAAATTAAGTCCAACTAAAAAGGCTTTCACACTTCGGAAGTGAGAAAGCCTTAATATCATAGTTCATCAGAGCTACACGCATACTTTCTTACTTCCGGCCACTCGTTGCAGTCGAATTCGAATAATAATACCTAGTAGGCTCTGTGAATTAATAGTCATTTTTATTCTTTTTATTTATTTTCGACTGCAAAGATATACATTTTTCACGAATTGAACAAACAATTCATAACTTTTTTGTAGAATTTTGTTTCGAATTCGTTATTTTGTTTGCGAAAACAATTGTAATTCATAATCTGATAGAGAGTTTGTTGTTGTAATCTGAAATGTTTAAAACGAAAATTTATTTAAATAGAAAGATGAGAGAAGTTCTGGCTGACAGATCTTCTTTCATCTTCTAAATAAAATATCCTAGAAAGGAAGTGGACCATCAGGACCTCCCATTGGCGGAATTGCTGTAAGGTCTGGACCGGGATCCCCTCCTCCATTCATCTTCGAACCAAGAATCTCTCCACCCATATCGCCTGGCATTGGAGAGAGGGCTGCATCCTCTGGATTCTGGAAACGAGTAAACTCACCACGGAAGTTAAGCAGCACATCACCAGTTGCACCCTTACGATGCTTAGCGATGATAATCTGCGCCATACCGTGAAGGTCGTTACCCTTCTCGTCCTGGAAGATATGATAATATTCTGGTCGATGCACGAAAAGTACCATATCGGCATCCTGCTCGATGGCTCCAGACTCACGCAAGTCGCTCAACTGTGGACGCTTGCCGTCTATACCCTCACGATTCTCAACCGTACGGTTCAACTGAGAAAGAGCAAGGATTGGAATACCCAACTCCTTAGCAAGTCCCTTCAACGAACGCGAAATAGTAGAAACCTCCTCCTGACGGCTACCAAATTTCATACCATTGGCATTCATCAGCTGAAGGTAGTCGATCATGATAATCTTCACACCTTTCTCTCTCACCAATCGACGAGCCTTAGTACGCAATTCGAATACACTCAAACCTGGAGTGTCATCTACATAAATAGGTGCATCCTCCAGCTTTCGAATGTTGGTATCAAATCGGTTCCAAGCTGCCTGATCCAATTGTCCGCTCAGAATGTCGTGACCCGAAATCTCACATACATTGGAGATCAAACGGTTGACAAGCTGAACGTTACTCATTTCTAGAGAGAAGAATCCGATAGGCTCTCGATAATCAACAGCAATGTTCTTGGCAAGACTCAACGCAAATGAAGTTTTACCCATGGCAGGACGTCCGGCGATAATAACAAGGTCGGCAGGCTGCCAACCGGATGTCATATTATCCAAACCTGTGTAACCTGTTGGAATACCCGTAAGACCACCCTGGTTCTCGGCAGCAGCCTGCATTGCACGCTGAGCCTCTTTGATTACGGGTAATACCTGGGTATAGTCCTGCTTCATATTCTTCTGCGAAAGCTGGAAGAGTGAACCTTCTGCTTCCTGCATCAGTTCATCTACATCAACTGTGTCGTCAAACGCCTTCGTCTCAATCTCACTAGCATAGTGAATGAGCTGTCGGGCGGTGTATTTCTGAGCAAGAATGCGAGCATGGAATTCAATATGAGCTGCAGAAGCTACATGCTCAGAGATTTCGAGCAAGTATGGAGCACCACCAATATCATCGTAGGTACCTTCCTTCTTCAACTCCTCGGTAAGTGTCATAATATCTACAGGGTCCTCATTCATATTCATAGTCTGAATGGCCTCATAGATCTTTTGATTTCGGGGATCGTAAAATGTTTCTGGATGAAGGATTTCACTTACCATCGAGAAGGCATCCTTATCGATCATAAGCGCTCCTATCACCAACTGCTCAATACCCGTGGCCTGAGGCTGCACGTGAGCATAGGTTGTATCTATCGGCGCACTGCTGCGCTTTCTTTTATTATTTTCTGGCATTTTGCAAAAATACAAAAAAAGTTGGTGAAACCTTCCCTCATTCTCATTTAATTTTTGTAAATTTGTAATGTCGAACGAAAGTTCTATGTACAACTTTAAATATTCAATACGAAAATGATAACTTTTCCTTGTGCCAAGATTAACCTTGGACTAAATATAACCGGTGTTCTTGAAAACGGCTATCACACTTTAGAGACGGTTTTCTACCCTGTTCCCCTATTTGATGCATTGGAAATAAAGACAATGGATGAGAAATTTCCTTCGGATGTTCCATGCGACCTTAAGATTTCGGGGGATGCTGTGGATTGTGACGAACAGAAGAATCTCGTTGTGAGAGCTTATAATCTATTGGCCGAGGATTACGAAATGCCTCGTGTTCACGCACATTTGGTGAAGCGCATTCCTTCTCAGGCTGGTTTGGGAGGTGGATCTAGTGATGCTGCCTATATGATTCGTCTGCTCGATGAACGTTTCCGTTTGAATATTGGCAATGCGGAGATGGAGCGCTATGCTGCTAAGTTGGGTGCTGATTGTGCTTTCTTTATCACCTCTGAGCCTAGTTATGCTACTGGTATTGGTGAGATTCTCGAACCTGCCGATGGACCAAAGGGAAATCTCAATGGCTATTATATTGCCATCGTGAAGCCGGATGTGGCAGTAAGCACTAAGGAGGCATATCAGGCTATCGAGCCTCAGAAGCCGGCGAAATGCTGCAGAAATGTGGTACATCAGCCTATTGAGACTTGGAAGGAAGATTTGAAGAATGATTTCGAGGCTCCTATTTTTGCACAGCATCCTGAATTGGCTGCTATTAAGCAGAAACTCTATGATTTAGGAGCAAGCTATGCCCAGATGAGCGGAAGTGGCAGTGCACTCTTCGGTATATTCAAGGAAGAACCTAAGAATATTGATACTACTTTCCCTAATGAATTTACATTTGTAGGAAAGTTATAATTTCGATAAAATCATTCATTCAATGTGGAAGGGGCGTAATTTATTACGCTCCTATATTTTAAGTTAAAGTTGTTGATATATTCACATTTAAAAATGTAATAACCTAAACTCCTACAATAGGAGTTATATCAAAGAGATCTTAATATGAAGGACAATCAATACGAAATATTTCCAATTGTAGATGAAGAAGGTCATTTCAAGGGCACAACCTCACGAGGGCATGCTCACGATGGCTGCAAATTGCTTCATCCTGTAGTTCATTTGCACCTCTTTAATAATAAAGGTGAACTCTATCTGCAAAAGCGACCTAAGTGGAAAGATATTCAACCGGGCAAATGGGATACTGCCTGTGGTGGACATGTGGATATTGGCGAAAGCGTTCAACAAGCTCTGCATCGGGAAGTATCAGAAGAGTTAGGAGTCAAAGACTTCCAGGCCATCCCTATGGGACATTATGTTTTTGAATCTAAACGTGAGAAAGAGTTGGTGAATGTATTCCGTTGTGTATATGGCGGTGAGGTGAATCCAAGTAAGGATGAACTTAGTGGAGGTAAGTTCTGGAGTCGTGAGGAGATTCTCGCCAATATCGGCAAAGGAGTATTTACTCCAAATTTTGAAAGTGAATATCAGAAATACTTCTAAGATTAAGCAAGCGAATAAATGAAAGATAGTTACGAATATAAGTGGAGCCCCTATGGCTTGTTATCATGGTTATTTCTTACTGCACTAATCTTTATGTTAATTGGTAAATACAAAAACGAATTTAGCATGTGGGTTGCTATGATTTTTTGTATGTGCATCGCATGGGCTATCACGCTGCTTATTGAGTTTCGTAATCCCCACGACAAGTTATTGATTGATAGAAACGGAATTAAAATAAAGGGAGAAGAAGAAAACGGAATTCTTTGGGAAAATGTGGAAAGATGCGAAATGAAACCTGATTATTTATACAAAAGATCCTTACACTATGAGATGAAACTTTATATCTTTCTAAAAGACAAGTCCAGTTCTCCGTTTGAGATTAATCTCCATGATTTCCGCGGGCCTTGGTGGAGGAAGAAGCAAATAATAGAATCATTTATTGGAAAAGAAGACGAATATGGAAATAAAATGGTATTCGTATCTAATGGAACTAAATTTATTGTAATCTTGTTTACTATACTTTGGACAATATTTGTTCCCCTCTTATTTTTGGGAATTGCCATTTTACTAGTATTGTAATTTTCAAAGATTTAAATTATAATCATAAAGATCAGACTATCTATTTGAACGGAATTCTTATTTATTAAATAAATTCACCCCAAGGCCAAAATTGTGCAAGGCTTTGGGATGATTTTTTATTTTATTGGCAAACCGATTTCTTTCTTTATCCGTTCTAATTCTCTGTCATCCTGCATAATTTCTATCGCATCATTGCTTCTATGGTTTTTCAGATATTGTAACCTTTCAAAACGATAACTGGTAAACTTTGAGTGATTATCATTATACCATTGCCTTATCTTATTAATCTGCTTTTCAGATACAGGAAGAATGTAGATTCCGTAATTAATTTCCATATCAAGCACTCCAAGAGAAGCTAAGAATTGATTGAAAGCACTATTTCTAAAAAGATAGCCATCTCTCTCTTTCTTTGTTTTAGAAAGATTTACCTTAAAATAATTATCAACATCAAATAGTTCAAGGAGTGTATCTGTTGGAAATAAATACCGGCAAGATTCTCTTAAACTAGCAATAGTTGAAGATTCAAATCTTGCATCAGAATAATATAAATTCTTCGGAAGATAATTATATGGGGTAAAAATTTGACTATATGGGGTTCCTTCAAAAGAGTTCTTACCTTTTAAATTACTTTTTTTAAACCATTGCCTAAGTATAATACTAGATACTGGTTGGTGAAATAAGGATTGGGAAACCAAAACATTACAATTTTCTACACCTCCAACAATTTGACAAAAATTTACGAAATGAAGTCCATTATAGCTTCCCCAATCATAGTAATTATGCCTCCATGTATCTACATTTATTTTACCTTCAATAATTTTTTCATCATTTTCTATCATTTTTATATTTGCCTCGAACATAGAGTCGATATTACAATAAAATGTATAGTCCTGAGCATGAAGAAGTGCAGAAGGAAATATAGCGAAGATAGTTAAAAGCAAATTTTTCATCTTGGTTAATAGTTAAAACAATATTGTAATTACAAAAAAACTGCTGCAAAGATATAACAATTTTTCTGATAGCTGCAACCCTCCGACAACATCGAAATGTTAAAAAAGCTAACTCAACGGTTTAGGGATGCTAAACCTACGGTTTACAACCTCTAAACGGCCTATTTAGAGATCGTAAACCGATTAAATAAAATGGAAAGATATCTGATAGGTTGTTTGTTGATTGATAGTTATTATTTGAGAAGTGCTAAATGCATTCATTTTAGGGATTAATAAAGTCCTGTTAAAATTATTTTTCCTCGAAAATCGACGCAATCTTTGCTTTTAATCGATCACCGTAAATATGACGGGCACACACTGTACCATTAGGAGCAAAAAGAATCGTATGAGGTAAGGCGTCAATACCATATAATTTTGCTGGTATTTCTTGAGCATTGATAATTTGCGGATATGCAATCTTGAGTTCATCAATCAGTTTCTCTGTTTGTTCAGGCTTGTCTTTAACAGCAATGCCAAGTACAATAAGCCCCTTATCCTTATACCGTCTGTAAGAAAGATGTCTTGCTAACTTGGGATTTTTGCTGAATTCCGAACTCATTCCTTCTAATAACTCAAGCCATTTAGCTGGTGGCAGAGTCACCGATGCCATGCCTGTCAGCATTCTCAGTCCCAATACATCTGTGTTATGTTTGCTTATAAGTGTTGAAATCAGTGAACAGTTTATCGAATCTGCATCCTCCTCATTTCTCTTTCCATTTTTCACTTCATCTTTATTCTTCTGTATAGCGAGCTTGAAATTGTTCAAGTCATCAGAAACAGGAGTTCCACTCGACAGCAATTCACCATTACTATCGCATCCATTTAGTTGGGTAGTTCCTGACTCGATGTAAAGTGGAGATCGCATAAAACTTCTGTCATTAGCGACAATTCCGCATAGTAACATAGAATGTGTCGTTCCTTCTATAGCCTGCATTATTCCGTTTTCAACTTGCCCGGTAGCTACTGTATCTCTTGTCATCATATCTATTATGAGCACGCTTCCAGTGTAATTAGGCTGACCGATATTTCCTTCTATTCTAAATTTGGATTCTCCTCCATATCCGATGCTCGCAACCATTAGGAGGATAAGTGTGGTAATTGTTTTTTTGTTCATAATGCTTAAAGTTTTAATAATGTCGTATACAAAGATAAACAATTATCAGATTTATATCGTTTGTTTACAAAATAATCCTTTGTATATTAACAAACTTTAAGATACGAAGGTTGCAAAATGTGTATTCTTGTCAAACATAGAATATACACCTGTTTTATCACCATCCTTATCTTGAATCTTTTCTAGTATTTCATTTGCTTCACGTGCATATTCTAGTTTATTCCATTTGTCGGCAGCCAGCAACAATGCTGTTACAAAATAGATTTCACCATCCGAGGCATTGCTATGCCCGAAAGCAGTTCCATCAGGTTTGCACTGCCAATAGAAATAGCCATCCCATACTGAATCTTCAGGATATGCCATATATATCTTGGCCCAACGCCACAGTTTGTCAAATTCCGCGTGATGATTGAGTTGCACGCATATTTCGCAATTAATAAAGAAGAAGTAACATAAAAAAAATATTCACCTCTAATCAACTTTGCAAAAAGCAGTATGTTTAAAAGGTGAATAGTTTTATATATATTCTAAATGCAGAGCATCTATATTTTTATATTAGCTTATTATGGATGCTGCTTCTTGAATTGATCAAGCTGAGTAAAACAGTGTCGGTTAATGATTTCCTCCAATTTCCGATCTAAGTTGTTGCAGATGTAGCAACGATGATCGAACACCATCATTTCTCCATTCTGGGGTGAATATGACTTCCAAGGAGAAAGACCAGGAATGTTTGGATTGCCAGTCTTTGCAAAATGAGCCCATACATCACTCATCGTATTTGCCAAAGCCAAATCTTCCTTAGTTGGATTTGGTACAATATTCTTCGCCTGATGAAGTCGATTGAAACAGAAAGGCAATTCATTTCCATGCACAGATCCCTTACTTACTGGTGAGCGCCAGGTAAACATGTAAACATAAGTCTGTGCCAGACGGTGCTTGGATATATAATCGGCCGTGAGGATAGTCTTTGGCCGGAATAACCAGTCGATACTCAGCAAATCCTGTGGAGTGCAATCCTCATAGGCTTCCTCGAAGGCCTTGATATAATCATAAGTATCTTCTCCAAAGGTTTTCTCTAACTCTTCACGTGCCTGAACTTCAGATATGTCCTTCTTGTATTTAAGTGGCTGAAGCTCATTGAAAGTAGTTCCTATTAAAAGAGGTATATAGTCGCTGAAGCTTGCAAAGCCAGGTTGAAAAGGTTGTTGTACCAAATCCTCGCCATCGGGAGTAGGACCAAATCCCCACATCATAGGTGTACCAGGTTTACGAGTGCCTATGCTTGCAGACATTGCTCGATTTCCGGCTTCTACGAGTTTATCATAAGGTACTTTCTGAATGCTATCAATATTAGTCTCATCGATACCCAATTCCTTTAATACCGCTTTGCCCAATGATTGGGTCATTTCCTTAGTATTAACATTCAGGATGGTACCACTCATTATAATTGCTTTGTTAAAAAGACCGCGGGCCTTAGGCATACAAAGCAGAGTGCCCACTTTGCCTCCACCACCCGATTCTCCAAAGATGGTTACATTATTCGGATCACCGCCAAACTGGCGGATATTGTCGCGAATCCATTCCAGCCCTTGAATAATGTCGAGCATTCCCACATTGCCGGAATGCTTATATTTTGGAGATACTCCTGAAAGATCGAGAAATCCTAATATATTAAGTCGGTGATTTAAACTAACTACTACTACATCCTTCTTGGCAAGCTGCTGACCTGGATCCCATTCTGAAGTACCCGAATGAAAGCCACCACCGTGCAACCATAGCATAACAGGCTTATGAGCCTTCAAGTCGGTTGTCCATACATTTAGTACGCAGGAGTTTTTTTCAGACATTTGTTCCTCTGTCATTGGCTGTGCGGATGGCTGCATCGCCTGAGGCCCCCAATGATCGCATTTTCTGATACCTTTCCATTTTTCAGCAGGCAATGGAGGTAAGCATCGCTCTACCTTGGCATAAGGTATTCCAAGAAAAGCCATTGTTCCTTCTTGAACCGTTCCACTTACCTTTCCTGAAACGGTGCTCACAACTGTTTCGGGAACAGCTTCCTGCGCACTCAAGGACAGGGAAAACATTGTGGTCAAGAGTAAAATTATTCGTTTCATTTCTAGCGCATTATAATTTCTTAGTTCTTAGATTGCAAAAGTAACAAATAATATTCAGATGGAAAAGAAATCTGACAATTTTTTATTTAAACTTTCAAAAATTACTGATGGATGAGTCTTTCCTGCAGTAATCAGGGCCTGAAAGAATGAAAAAAGACATCTCACTTTCCGAAAGCCACAAGCATCACGGCTATTGAGGAGTTATAGTTATTTTGGGATATGAAAGCATGAGTGGAAGGTTTGCTTCACACTCATGTAAGTTAGCATTTAATTTGATTAAAGAATATTAATCTGTAAATATCACATAATACGAAAATAATCTGAGTACTTTTTCAACACATCATTTTCACTTTTCGAAGTAATATTAAATATAAGTCTATATGTTATCTTCCGCTTAAATATCTTTGAGTCTATTGGTATAGAGATGACTTCATTTACAGAAGATGATAATGGTATAAAAACAACGGACTTGGAAAAAAATCAAACCCACTCATATACCCTAGTATATCTGGTATCCAACATACTACTTTCTTTTTTAAATATCCTTCAAGAGAGATTGTAACCTCGACTTTCTCTGATGAAGAATTATTTAATGATAACTTAATAGTATCATTCGTACAGTATACTTTAGATATTTTTTCAACCTTTATGCTATCTATCATTCTTTGAGCATTGATATTAAAAGGGGAAAAAACAGCAAACATAATTAACAAAAGATTTTTCATTTATCAGTTCCTCCATATGTTAATTGTTAAACCTTTTTTAGAATCATACATATAAACCTTGTCATTATACTTGAATTTCTGGAAGGATGGATTGCAGAAATATGGGATAATGCTAATTCTCATTCACGCTTACATTTGATTTACGATGACAAAAATAAACAAAATATCGCATAACTGAGAATAGTTTGCTAATTATTTTCTTTTTTTTGTGGTAGTTGCAGGCAGAGGACAAGAATATCATAGCAGCAGAGGCATTTAGCCGTCCGCGATAGCATGTAACCAGCCTGTATAATATTTAACTAACTCCCAAAAAGCTATCATGCGTTACCCAAATGAGAACAGCAAAATAATTTCTGATACAAGCAGTCGGGTCAGTATAGAAAGTATCCGAGTTTTGAATAATGCTGAATGGGTGCTAATATTCTAGGGAATTGTCTGTTGAAAAAGGAAGAAACTTACATTTCTCCCTGCCTAAAGCATCATAGATAACTAAGGAATACGCAGAGCTAGAATTGATGACAGAAAGCCGCAGAAAAGGATTATTCTAAACTCATCGAACTCACATTATATTAATGTTCTAATGTTCTTAAAATTAGTAAAATGAAATAAACAATGCAAAAACCCTAATTCTTTAAAGGAAGTTTTTATTTAGAATTCATTTTTTTGGCACAACTTTTGCATTATACAAGAAAAGAGTTATATTTGCATAGTAAAAAGATTAAAAGAAAGGAATTATATATATGACGAGTCAGTTTTCACCAAAGGTATCTGAAATTCTGGCATTCAGCCGTGAAGAAGCTTCACGACTGGCTAGCAGATCCGTAGGCCCTGAGCATCTATTGCTAGGACTGATGCGCGAAAAGAATGGCATCATCACAAGTCTGCTCGACCGATTTCAGATCAACAAGAAGTCGGTGAAGGAGAAACTTGAGCAAAGGGTTCGGGAAGATGAACTTCAGGAGCCTGTTATTGCATCCGATTTAGTGTTAAACGAAAAAGCTAGCAATATTCTGAAACTCGCTGTACTTGAGGCACGTATACAACGTACAACCACTGTGGATACCCAGCATTTGCTGTTGGCTATCCTCCATGATCAAGTAAACAATGGAGCAAAGGAAGTGCTTGAAATGAATAATATGAATTACGAAGATACTCTTACCTATTTAAAACAGATGGCAGGTCACCCTCATGACGGTTTGTCACTTCCAGACGACGACATCGATGATGAGGAAGAAGATAGTTCTATGAGCCATTCTCAAAGTGGTAACAGTTCATCCAAACAGTCTACTACAACTACAGCAAGTAAGTCGGGCAACGGAAAAACTCCAGTGCTCGATAACTTCTCTACCGACCTTACAAAGGCTGCAGCAGAAGGAAAACTAGACCCTGTAGTAGGTAGAGAGAAAGAAATTCAGCGCGTTACTGAGATTCTTGGACGCCGAAAGAAAAACAACCCTATATTAATAGGTGAACCGGGTGTTGGAAAGAGTGCCATTGTAGAAGGATTGGCACAACTCATCGTGAAGCATCAAACATCCCCTATCCTATTTAATAAGCGTGTGGTAAACTTGGATATGACAGGCATTGTGGCTGGAACCAAGTATCGTGGTCAGTTCGAAGAACGCATACGTGCAATTATCAAGGAGTTGGAACAGAATCCTGACATCATTGTATTCATCGACGAGATCCATACTATCATCGGTGCTGGTAGTACTCCAGGAAGCATGGATGCCGCAAATATTCTGAAACCTGCATTGGCAAGAGGTACTATTCAGTGCATTGGTGCAACAACCCTCGATGAATATCGCAACAGTATCGAGAAGGATGGCGCTTTGGAACGTAGATTCCAGAAGGTTATAGTTGAGGCCACTACACCAGAGCAGACGCTTCAGATTCTCGAGAATATCAAAGAAAGATACGAGGCACACCATCATGTCAGCTATACTGACGAAGCTTTAAAATTGTGTGTCAAATTGACAGATAGATACGTGACAGATCGTTTCTTCCCTGACAAAGCAATCGATGTTCTTGATGAGGTTGGTTCTAGAGTTCACTTACAGCATGCCACTATTCCACCTGAGGTGACAGAATTACAGAAACAAATTGAGGAAGTGAAGCTGAAGAAGCAATCTGCCGTACAGAATCAGAATTTCGAACTTGCTGCAGGTTTCCGCGACAAGCAAACAGAACTAGAACAGGAGTTGAAACATCTTGAAGAATCATGGAGCAAGGGTGAAACTGGTGATCGTGAAGTCATTGACGAGAATCAAGTTGCCAATGTGGTGAGCATGATGACTGGCGTTCCTGTTCAGCGTATGGCTGAGGCTGAGGGCACAAGACTCCGCAATCTTGGCAATGTTCTCAAGGGAGATGTAATTGCTCAGGATAATGCTATCGACAAGATGGTGAAGGCTATTCAGCGTAATCGTGTAGGTCTGAAAGATCCAAATCACCCTATTGGCGCATTTATGTTCCTCGGTCCAACTGGTGTCGGAAAAACTTATCTGGCTAAGAAACTAGCAGAACAGTTATTCGGCAGTGATGAAGCACTTATCCGTGTGGATATGAGCGAATATAGCGAGAGCTTCAACACATCTAGACTGGTAGGAGCTCCTCCTGGATATGTAGGCTATGAGGAAGGTGGACAGCTGACAGAAAAAGTACGTCGCCATCCATATTCAATCGTTTTGCTGGATGAGATCGAGAAAGCACATAGCAATGTATTTAATATGTTGCTTCAGGTACTCGATGAAGGTCGTCTGACAGATGGCAATGGTCGTTTGGTTGATTTCCGAAACACCATCATTATCATGACCTCTAATGCCGGTACCCGTCAGTTAAAAGAATTTGGCCGCGGCGTAGGTTTTAATGCAGGAGGCACTACTAATGGTCTGGCCCTGAATGACCAGGACAAGGAGTATGCACGCAGCATTATCCAAAAGAGTCTGAGCAAGCAATTCTCTCCAGAATTCCTTAACCGTCTCGATGAGATAATCACCTTTGACCAGCTCGACCTCGAGGCTATCAAGAAGATAATCGACATAGAACTTCGTGGTCTTTTCAAACGAGTAGAAGGAATGGGTTATCACCTCACAATCACCGACAAGGCGAAAGAATTTGTGGCAACAAAGGGATATGATGTGCAATTTGGTGCCCGTCCTTTAAAGCGAGCTATTCAGAATTATATCGAGGATGGCGTATGTGAGAGACTCCTCGATGGACTTCAGCCAGGAGAGACCATTTCCATCGGCAAGAATCCAAATAAAGACGAACTAACATTTAAATAATGTGGAATGTTGGATGTTGAGTGATGAATAATGAATATTTACTGCTCGACATTCAACATTTAAAATTTTTCTAAGTAATAATTTTGCAGATAAGCAAAAAAGCATTATCTTTGCAAGTGCTTTTGAAAAAGCCGATATGGCTCAGTTGGTAGAGCAACGCATTCGTAATG
>REGX01126350.1_pt1 | contig 12950 bp, 14 predicted proteins | sample 2276321 | NCBI WGS metagenome assembly REGX01 (sample SAMN08335021, study PRJNA423103) | bovine gut metagenome | biome: bovine gut metagenome; feature: rumen; material: feed digesta; isolation source: rumen digesta from from 15 high feed efficiency cows and 15 low feed... | host: Bos taurus ... | reverse complement strand
TCCCCTATTATATTTCTCAAAACATTTTTTCAAGTTCCTCCATATTTTTAGATAAATCATTATTTATCAGTCCATTAACTGTGGAGGAACTTGGAGGATTATCTTGATTTTCAGGATGCCTCAAATTGAATTGCAAAAGGTAAGCTTTTAGCTTGCAAGAACGGCCTTCTTAGAGGCTAAAACCTTAGGTTTTGCATCGCAATACCTAAGGTATTGCTACAACAGATGAAGTAATGTATTACAACATGTAGTTTATTTGGTGATAAAAAACAAACAATTGTATTACAATTCTGCTTCTTTTGCAAGCTCATTTCTATGGTTTTGTCTAGTCATATATATTAAGCGAGATTGCATCTACTTAGTAGTTATCTAGCACCTACTAAGTAGTTTACTTACATCTACTAAGTAGTTAGGATGCAACTACTTAGTTGTTTGTTGATAACTACTTAGTAGATATTTCGTCAGATATTAGGGTAGAATTTTGGTAATATGCCAGAAAAAGCTGAAATCACTTAGTTATTGTAAAGTCAAATAGCGTAAATGAACTGCTTGCGTGGCCACACGGAGGTGGCCACCTACATATTTGGACAATTTTCATTTGAGAAAAAAGATAAAAGTTCCTCCACAGTTAATATACTGACAAACAATGCTTTATCACAAATCGTGGAGGAACTTTAAAATTTGTTTTTGATTTTATATATGCGGGGGATACATGCTGATTGCGTGGCCACACGGAGGTGACCACCTACATATTTCGATATGGCATATTAGTCAGAAAGAACATTCATTGACAATTGCCTTTTTTGGACTTAGGAACGTAATAAATTACGCCCCTACAGAAAATGAAATAGCTAAAAGTTCCTTCATAGATAATCGGCTGTAATACAAGATTATAAGTCGAAAACTGAAGGAATTTTGAAAATAAGTTTTGCTTTTTAATATGGCGGGAAAATGGATAGATATATCATTTGCCATATTAAAGTTTTCTCATTCAGATTTTAATGAGTATCTTTGTAGCTATGAAATACAAAATTGATACTGCAACTCTTGAGGATACTGAAACTATTGTTCAGTTCCAACTGGCTATGGCCAAAGAGAGCGAAGATACTGAGCTCGACTATGAAACTGTAAGAGAAGGTGTAAAAAATGCTATCGAAGATGAGGGCAAAGCCATTTATCTTGTCGCAAGAAACGATGAGGGGGAATCGCTTGGTTCTCTGATGCTTACCACGGAATGGAGCGACTGGAACAATTCGCTGTATTACTGGATTCAGTCGGTATATGTTCGTCCTGAGTCAAGACATCAAGGCGTTTTCCGCGAATTATTCGAATTTGCTCGCATCATTGCTGAAAGCGATAATGCAGGTGCTATTCGTCTATATGTCGACAAGAACAATACCTTGGCCCAGAAAGTATATCAGAGCCTGGGTATGCACGATAGTCACTACCTGATGTATGAATTGTGATTACTTGTGAATCAGTCGATTATCGCTTCATCCAGTCTTTGCGTTCCTGCTCATCCATCTTCTCAATGGCATAGCGTAGCATAGTGCGCGGCATCTCATGCACATGCTGGCGTAAGAATGCCCGAAGAAGATCCATGCTTACGCGTTTTCCCATTTCTCTGAGCATCCAGCCTACTGCTTTGTGCATAAGGTCATGAGGATGGTGAAGATGGATTTCGGCATAGCTAAGACACCATGAAGGATCACCCATAGCGATTGTTGAGACCCAGAAACATATCGCCTTCACCATACTCCCCAGGTCCAGTTTTGAAAAATCTCATAAGATTCTCCCTCTGTCGCTCATTCTGCAACGACTCCATATAGCTAATTATTTCTCTTGCTGTTTTCATACTTTCTGTCTAAAATAGGCTACAAAAATAAATATTTCTCTCGAGAAAGTAAAGAGATAAAGAAATAAAATAGTATCTTTGCATACGATATATCAAACGACAACAATATGATAACAAAACTTACAGACAGCATTAAATATGTGGGTTGCGACGACCCAGATCTCGATCTTTTTGAAAGTCAGTATGCCGTACCTGAGGGTATGTGCTACAATTCATACGTGATCGTAGACGACCACTCGGCTATTCTTGATACCATCGATCAGCGTTGTGAGGCTGAATGGCTTAATAAAGTAGAGGAAGCTTTAGGCGACAAGACTCCTGAATACCTGATCGTACATCACATGGAGCCTGACCACTCGGCAGGTATCCGCTCAATTGTTGAGAAATATCCAGAAATTAAGATTGTATGCTCTCTTGCTGCATCTAAATTCCTATCACAATATCATGAAGGGGTTGATTTCAGCAATCGCACCATCGTAGTAAAAGAGGGCGAGACCCTATCTCTTGGCAAGCATACCCTGCAGTTCATTGCAGCTCCATTTATCCACTGGCCAGAAGTTATGATGACTTATGTAGTTGAAGAGCAGATTCTCTTCTCGGCTGATGGTTTTGGTAAATTTGGAGTTTACGATGCTGATGCCGACGACTGGGCTTGCGAGGCACGTAGATACTATTTCAATATCTGCGGTAAGTATGGCGCTCAGGTAAGCAAGGTGCTCGATAAGGTAGCAGCTCTTCCTGGTGTTAAGGCCATAGCTCCTTTGCATGGACCTGTTCTTGAAGGCGAGCAACTAGCTGAAGCTCTTCGACTTTATAATATCTGGGCTCACTACGAAGTAGAAACTCCAGGTGTTTTCATCGCATATGCTTCTATCCATGGAGGTACCAAGAAAGCAGCCGAAAAGATGAAGGAAATCCTTTTGGCTAAGGGATGTCCTAAGGTAGCTATTGCCGATCTTACTCGCGAGGATATGGCAGAAGCTATCGAAGATGCTTTCAGATATGGTACATTGCTTTGCTGTGCATCTTCTTACGATGCTGATGTTTTCCCTCCAATGCATTTCTTCCTTCATAAATTGAATATGAAGGCTTATCAGAATCGTCGTATTGCATTGCTCGAAAACGGCACATGGGCTCCTACAGCAGGTAAGGCTATGAAGGCGCTTATTGCTCCACTTAAGAATATTACCCTGCTGGAACCTATGGTTACTATCAAGAGCCGTATGCACCAGGAGGATATAGAAAATATGGAGAAACTGGCTGATGCTATTTTAGAATAATTGCCTGATCTCCTCTAGAAATACTATCCATCGTTACAGCAAAACAGTGTAGCGATGGATACTTTATCTCAACACAATTCTCTTTTAATGAAAACTATATTTATTCGCATTAAAACTTGGCTACAAGGACTTTCATTCCGCACTGGAGTGATCGTACTAGCTATGTGTATCCCCTTCTATATCATAGCTTTTGCACAGATGGCTATCCCTACGGAATACCTAACTATTGAAACCAAAGGTATATTACTATTCATCTTCTTCGGTATGGCTAAAACCTGTCAGTATGGAGGACTTACCATTGTTGGCGTAGAAGGATATAAAAGAGTAAAGAATTGGTTTACTCGTCGCTGATATTCTTCTCAAGGAAATAAAGCATTGAGCCTGTCCACCATAAATGCACTACAGTGACATGGGCTGCCTGACTGATGTTGTCGGTTACATCCTGAAGGAAATTATGAGCATCCTGCATGGTCATGAAATACCATTGTCCTTCGGTGAAATCATCACATTGCAGTATCTCGTCAGGCGATAACAGGTTGTCCATATCATATTGCCAGATATAGACATGATGACCTACTGACTTGCGCCACTCTTCTGCATCGGCTACTGCATTTTGAGCTATTAGATGTTCGGCCAACTCACTGGTTAGAATGGGATACATACGATCGTCCTGGTCGAAATTATCCTGATCGGCAAAGTCGTAGAATAAGTTAAGATTATACAGGAATACTTGCTTCAACTGAGTTTCAAAATCAGCATCTTCAGATACTTCGAGCTTGTGGGTAATGGCATCATTCCAGTTCTGCCAAAGCATCTGTTCGCTTCTCTCAGCCATATCGGCAGCAATCGAAGACAGTTCAGACAAATCTAAATGATTATATATAAGTAATTTAAGGCCGATAGCCATTCGCTCAATATCGTAGTCGAACAATTCGTATCTTCCATATCCCAATAATAAATCTGCTGGAGAAACCAGGCTGTAGCCTGCTTCTTCCAAGAGCATAAAGTCCCACTCCTGTTCATCAAAATGCGACTGCATAGTAGTGATGATATCGGATACAGGCATTCCCATATACGATATAAACATCGTCATACCAACAAGTTCCATCCACTCTTCTCGATTTTCAAAGCTATCCATGAGTGGAATATGAGCTTGCCAGAGATGAGAAGCTATTTCGGGGGTAATTAAATGAAAATAAGCATCATCTATGCGTAGCTTACCCTTAGGGGCCTGACGTATATAATGTTGAAAGGCATCCCCAAATAGCAGGAATGCCTTATTTCTGATTTCTTCTGATATCATATTTTAATCAGTACATTCATTGACTAGATATACAATACTCATATATGGTATACCTGAATGATTCTGAAGTCCGATTTCGCAAGTACGGCTATTGCTATAACCTACTTCGATACCTTTCTCCTGAATCTGTGGTTTCAGTTTTCGCAAAGCCCACTTGTTCATTTCCGGATGAGTGAAACCTCTGTCGCCTGCAAATCCACAACAGCCTACACCTTCTGGAAGATATACATTATCACTGCAGAGATGAGCCAGATCAATAAGCGAATTGGTAAGTTGCATCTCGCGCATAGAACAAGTAAGATGAAGAGCTATCTTACGGTCAACCTTATGGAATGTAAGGCGATCACGCAGATAAGTCATAATGAAATCAGCTGGTTCATAGAGTTTCATCTTGGTTATCTTCTTGAGCATACGATGCAGACATGGACTCTGGTCGCAAACTACAGGATACTCTCCATGATTGCTAGCTTCCCATAATGCAGCTTCCAGTTCGGCTGTCTTACGGTCGGCAATATCCATCATACCTTTACTTTCCCATATCTGTCCGCAGCACATCTTTTCCATTCCCTTAGGGAATATCACCTCATAACCTGCTTTGTTCATCAATTTTACCATCTCGTCGACTACGGTATTCTTGACTGGTGCATCCTTGCTTACGCCCATCATCTGATTAATACAGCTTGGGAAGTAAACAGCCTTTAGAGGAGTATCGGATAATGGTTTAAAATCACTCTGCTTTGGCTGACTGCGTTTCTTTGGCATAGCAGGATTCCACAAAGGAATACCTGCCTTGTTGAGTGCTCCACAGATGCCATTCATGGCACTAGTACCCAGAATAGTATGACCCAAATTGGCCATATCGAGCACGACTCGCAGACCTTGCTTTACACCTGCAAAATGATTGCTGGCATAATTGAAGATATTATAGGCTGTAGGATTACTGCTTACGCCAAGCTGACGCACTAAATGAGTGATATCACCTGTATTGATCTTCATCGGACAAGAGGTAGCACAGAGTCCATCTGCAGCACATGTCTGATCGCCATAATAGCGATACTGCTTACGAAGACGCTCTGCTCGCTCAGGATTCTGTCCAGTCTTCTCGAGAGAAAGTATCTCACGCTGTGCTGCTATTCGCATACGACTGGAGAGGGTAAGTCCGCACGACATACAGTTGACTTCGCAGAAGCCGCATTCAATACATTTATTAGCGCGTTTCACCTCAACAGGAATTGGGTCGATATCGTAAGTAAGTTCAGGAAGAGGCTTGAGATGCTGGATAAAGCACTTAGGATCATCATTAAAGATGACACCAGGATTCAGCAATCCCTCAGGATCGAATATTTGCTTGAGTTGCTTCATTGCCTGATAAGCATCCTCTCCCCATTCATATTTTACAAATGGAGCCATATTGCGACCTGTGCCATGCTCTGCCTTTAGAGAACCATCGTATTCCTCGACTACCAGTCGAGCAACATCCTTCATCATATCTTCATAGCGTTCTACCTCATCATCGGTAGCAAAACTCTGATTGAGAATAAAATGATAGTTGCCCTCGAAAGCATGACCATAGATACAAGCATCGCCATAGCCATGATCGGCTATCAACTTCTGCAATTTAACAGTAGCTTCTGGAAGGTCTTCTACATGGAAGGCAACATCCTCGATAAGGCATGAGGTTCCTGTAGGACGCATACCTCCTACGGATGGGAAGATACCTGAGCGAATAGCCCAGAACTTGCCATAAACAGCAGGATCTTCTGAGAATTCAGCTGGAATATAGAGATGATCCTTTGGGATAACCTCAAGAATCGTCTGCATTTTCTTTTCAAGTTCAGCATGGTCAACAGCCTTGGTTTCTACCAATAATGCTGTAAGATTATGGTAATCGCCAGTAGCCACTCCTTCAATTCTACCTGCATCAACATCTTCCTTATACTTCAGATACACAGGATCGTCGACAGAGGCAAGCGACATATAGTCAAGCATTTCAGCACTCTTGACCATCAAGTCTTCGCCACTCATCTCAAGATCAGTTTCTGTAGCTTTCAGCTTCTTCAGTTCTACTACGCTCTCACAACTCTGTTTCATGGTGAGGAAGTAGATCATGGCTGATGCCTTAAACTTATAATCAATGAGGGTCTTCATATTAACCTCAGAAAGGAAAGCAAGTGTACCCTCAGAACCAACCATGCTATGAGCAATGATATCGAATGGATCGTCGTAAGCGATAAGTGGACGGAGATTAAGACCAGTTACATTCTTAATAGAATATTTCTTGGCTATACGCTCTGCTAAAGGCTGATTAGCACGAACTTCATCGCGCAAGGCTTCTATCTTGCTGATAAATTCAGGATGAGTCTGACGGAATTGATTTCGTCTATTCTCATCGCCTGTATCAAGGATAGTGCCATCTGTCAGCACAATTCTTGCAGAAATCATCATGCGATCACTGTTGGCATGTACGCCACAGTTCATACCTGAAGCATTATTATTCACAATACCACCTACCATGGCTGCACCAATAGAAGCAGGATCTGGAGGGAACACACGACCGAAAGGCTTCAGTATCTGATTGACGCGAGAGCCAACAATTCCTGGCTGCAAACGAATGCTAGCCTGGCCTTCGCCAATTGTAAATTTCTCCCAACTCTTGCCAGCAACTATCAGTACAGAATCGCTCAGACTCTGACCTGAGAGAGAAGTACCTGCCGCACGGAAAGTGTATGGAATATGATGCTTGGCGCAGAGACGGACAATGCCACTCATCTGCTGCTCGTCGTCGGAACGGACGACTACCTTAGGAATCATTCGATAAAAACTTGCATCGGTACCCCAACCAAGAGTACGAAGCTCATCTGTATATATCTGTTGGGAAGGAACAATGGCCTTCAAGTCGTCTAACAATGCTGAATAATTCATGATGTTTGTATTTTGAGAATTGCGAATAATTATATGGGCAAATATAGTTATTATTATTAGTATCACAAAATAATAACTTGTAAAAAACAAAAAACCGTCATACAATAAAGTATGACGGTTAATTATTTATTTTAATTTTAGATTTCGTAATCTTCAAATTATTTATTCAATCCACGATTGTTGATCGTTGTATTGAGAAGAGCGAGATAATCGCGATACTGATCACGGCTAAGAATCAAGCTCATGTACTCAAGGTGCTTATTAATTACCTTTTGTACTTGCTCCTTGCGGATTTCTCCTTCCTCGTAAGAAGCAGCATTCATCAAACCAGCCTTGAAAGACTTCTGAACATCTGATACAGCATCCTGCTGATCCTGATTCATACCTAAAGAATGTGCAAGAGCATCCATATTGATGTTCATGTTATATGTTGTTGCTACCGCCTCTTTAGCTGCATTAGCAGCGAATGTTGCTGCAGATATGCTGAGCATTGCTACAGCGATTAAAATGAATCTTTTCATAATCTTTTTACCTTTAATTTAACGACCTGTATTGCTACGAGTCTTTATGTTAATTTATGCTTATTCTTATTTTCAACACAAAGGTACAACTGTTTGCGCACACAAACAAATTTTAGAGCATAAAAAAGTCAATTATACCTTGTTTCTTGATTTATATCAAGTGGCAGGAGGTATAATTGACCTATATCAAGTTTTACAGATGCAATTATTTCTTCTTGTCGATGCTGACTATTTTATATTTCTTAGTACCCAAACCTAATTTCTCTGCCCAGTCGATAGTATGTGTACCATGCATTTTATCAATGCGTTTAATCAAATCAGTAGGGTCGTTGTCCTTTCCTGGATGCATCTTGTTAATGATATCTACACATGCCTGATCGAGTGCTACAGGATCGGTAGATGCTAGTATACCATAATCCTGCAATTTTACAGGTTCTGGATGGTCTACACAGTCGCAGTCGATACTCATATTATTCATCACACTGATATAAATAATACCCTGACGCTTGTTGAAGAAGTTGACTACAGCCTGAGCTGAAGCAGCCATACTCTCAAGGAAACCGTCTTGATTTCCAATATATTCAGGTGTCCAGAGTTTGTGCATATCAAGTTTGTTCATCTTTCCAGCCGAATGAATATAGGCTTTTCCATTTCTGCTGGCACATCCAATTGACAAATTCTTGAGTGCTCCTCCAAATCCTCCCATTGGATGACCCTTGAAATGATTGAGAGCTATCATGAAATCGTAGTTGGCAAGATGGCCGCCTACGATATCATATTTAATATGCTTGGTATCACGAACTGGAATTCGTATTTCATCGTATTCATCCATGATATCTACGGCGAAGTATTTTGTAAATCCATGAGATTCAATAACTTTCCAGTGATTCTCTGTATTATTACGAACATCTTTTGGGTCGCCATCATAGGCTGTATTATTCTCTACGATTACACCATCTACATCGTATACCAAATCCTTGATGAGTTCTGGCTTGAGATAATTTGGATTAGCACCTTCACCAGTACTCACCTTTACGGCTACACGACCCTTGGCAGGAACGCCTAATGCATTATAGATCTTTACAAGTGACTGTGGGGTAATCTCTTTGGTAAGATATACCTTGCTCTGAGCTGAAGCGCCAATCGTAAGTAATAGCGCAAATGCGGATAAAATAACTTGTTTCATATTTAAATATACTTATTTTCATTTATAACTTAAGAGAGATACCTCCCATAAAGGTAGCTTTTGGCATTGGGAAGCCTGCATTGATCTCGTACTTCTCACCCAAAAGGTTGTCGCCTTTTACCCAAAGGCTCATATTCTTGAGCGCCTGATAAGTGACAGTTGCATTCACAAGGGTAAAGTTGGTAGTTTCATCTGTGCTTGTGTAAAGACCGGCAATCTGCTGTACTCCTGCATTTACTGTCCACTTATCCTGATGCCATGTTGCTCCTAGGTAACCCTTATATTCAGGCGCACCAATAATATGATTATCCATGTGGAGGAAACTATGATTGGTATTCAACTGCCAATGCGAGTTGATACGATAGTTGACTTCTAGTTCTGCACCACGATTCTCGATAGCACCTGTATTAACGTTTCGAGGTCTTCCATCTACCTGAACAGTCTGGATCATGTTATCACCTTTTATATAATAGAGGTTGATACCATAGTTTAGTGCACCATCCATAAGCTGATGCTTCCAGGCCAATTCGTAATTCATCATACGCTCTGACTCAAGATCTGTATTTGATGGTGGATATAGATACATCTCACGCATAGTAGGGTTACGGAATCCCTTGCTAACCATAGCCTTAAATTCTCCATTAGCCATAGGACGGATTACAAATCCTCCCTGTGGTATCCACTCATTACCTGTAATAGAATGATGGTCAAGACGAATACCTGCATCGAGAGTAAGCCAACTTGTAAGATCCTGACGGAAATCTACATAGCCTGCAATCTCGTTACGATGGCTATGACCACTCTGCTTATTAGGAGTATCAAGAACTTCTCCAGTTTCGATAGATGTATAATAAGCTCTACCGTAAATATGCTGATAATCAACACCTACTGTAATCTGATTACCATCGAAAAGTGATGCATTCTGATACCATGAAATGCCCATCAATGCATCTTTCGAACGGAAATGGCGATTGGTAGGGTTGGCTCCTTCCTTCCAGCCATCATTGATTTTATGGAAACCGAAATTATCGTAAACACTCAATCTACCATTTGTCTTATTGTAATGATTCTCAAGTGCAAGTGTAACTGCTCCTCGGGTAATCCACTGACGTGCACCTAGAAGAGGGCTACTTACAGTACCAGGATTACTAGCATTGAAATGGGTAACATTGCCATCAACAAAGGCATTCCAGTTCTCATTAAAATCATATCCTAGTTTCAAATAACCGCCATACTGCTCAAAGCCCATATCTTTGCGGTGGTTATCTGTTCGGCCATACTGGGCTGCAACTGTAGAAGAGAACTTGCCTTGTCGCATCTGATTGCTAGCCTCGGCCTGGAATGTACCATAACTTCCTGCTCCTAAATTTAAATGAGTCTGAACTCCATCATGGTGCATACCTCGGGTCACAATATTGATTACACCTCCCATTGCATTGCTACCATAAAGCATGCTCGCAGGACCTCTCAACACCTCTACTCTATCAGCCATCAAAGTTTGATAGCTATCGGATATCGGATGTCCGTAAACACCCTGATACTGTGGATGTCCATCTATAAGTACCATCATCTGGCCTGCGCCTCCGCTTACTCCACGCAGGTAGATACCTCCTGCAGCATTGGTAGAAACGCCATATCCAAGAATACCACGAGAAGTAGTGAACAAGCCTGGAACCTGCTCAGTAAGTGTAGGTAACATGTTTGGACGATAATTCTCTGTTAGTTTCTGCCTTCCAATTACAGATACAGTAAATGGCAGATGTCTAACATCTGTCTTGTTGCGAGTACCTGTTACAACTACGTTATCTCATTGATAAGTTGTAGTATCAATTTGTGCAGTCGTCGTTAATGCGCCCGATAAAAGAGCTACTAATAATGTCTGTCGTTTAGTCATGATTACTTGAATTTTCAAGTTACAAAATTAAGTATTTAATAGCAACTATGCATTACCATTTTTGAATTTTAAATTATACATTTTACATTATTTCTTTTCACTAGTTTGAATATGAGCAGCCTCATGCTTTGCTCTTATTTCTGCTAAAGCTTCCTCGTATCCTGTGAGTGCAGCAAAAGGTGCAAACTGAGCAGCACGAGCATGCATTGACATCGGCGGATGTTTTTTAGATACATGATGCTCCAGTTGTATAATATCGTCGTAGTTATTATTCATGCCTTATGTCCTCCTATCTGATTATTTCTGTCTCTGCTTGTTGCACCCTCCTCAAAATCAAGTCCTGTCAAAAGTGCATTTTTACCAAATTTCTTCTTGATGGCAAGCATAGCATCTTGTATTTTACGTTCCTTCGTTAAAACAGCATCTTCTTTCTCCAGAGCCTCTTTCAAAGCTTCATAATCAGTAAATAGATCTAATTCTACTGGATTAATTTGTTGTTTCCAATCATGCTCATCGACTATGTGACAAGCTGTTAGATTCAATCTTCTGATTTGTAGATTCCGATTTACAATTTGATCAAAGAGTTCTTCTACAGCTTCTCGAATAATACGAGAAGAAGAAGTTGGCTCTTTAAGATTAGCTGTACCGTGAGCATGCTTGGGAACTATCCTTCCATAATAATCTAAATTTGTTTCGCCAGCATAGCCCCCTTTCAATGATTCTTTATCATAGCTAATCGTCAACACCAACTGATCAGTAACCATATGTTTATCTAATAAATCAAGAGATAAAGCATCTGCCATTTCCTTAGCCACAACCTTACCTTTACTAAAATCATAACCATATTGCAACACTTGGCCTTGACTTATCGAACTGGATTCAGGTCTATATTCTTGTATAAATGGCATGGTACATGGTTCATATCCCCATGCATGATCGATTAGGAGTTCAGCATTTATACCGAAGAGTTTATATAGTAATTCCTCATTATTTATTGAGAGACGAGCAAGCTGTCCCATCGTATTCACTCCATGTAAAGACAATTTCTGAGCAATACCATGACCAACTCTCCAGAAATCTGTAAGTGGCTGATGATCCCAAAGTTGATGACGATACGACATCTCATCAAGTTCAGCAATTCTTACGCCATCCTTATCTGCAGGAACATGTTTAGCCACTATATCCATAGCAACTTTGGCCAAATAAAGATTCGATCCAATACCTGCCGTAGCAGTAATACCTGTAGCTTTAAGTATATCATGAATAATTGTCATCGCCAACTGATGAGGGGTCATCTTATAGGATGATAAATAATTAGTAACATCCATAAAGACTTCATCAATAGAATATACATGAATATCTTCTGCAGCAATATATTTTAAATAGATATCATAAATACTTGCACTTACTCTTATGTACTCTGCCATTCGAGGAGTAGCTACAACATAATCAACTTCCCAATCAGGATGTGCTTTAAGTTCTACAGCTGAAGCCGACTTACCCTTGAACTTATGGTCAGGTATACGCTGAAGGCGATAGTAATTGATTTCCCGAATACGCTGAACAACTTCAAATAATCTAGCTCGTCCACTGATATGACAAGCCTTAAGTGTAGGAGAGACAGCTAGACAAATAGTTTTATCTGTACGACTTTTATCAGCAACAACCAGATTTGTAGTCAGCGGATTCAATCCTCTGGCTACGCATTCCACGCTAGCGTAGAAACTTTTCAAGTCAATTGCCTGATAAACATATTTCATCTTTTTATCCATTTCAGCATAATTGGGACTACAAAATTACAAAAAAATATAATAATACCAAGTTAAATCGCATTTTCTCGAAAAAAGATGAAGATTTCCCGACATTTTTATTACCTTTGTGTCGTTTAACAAAAAGTTTAGAGAAATGAAAGAATTAGCAGAAAAGATTGCTGCAGCTTACGAAGCATTCCAGAAGGATGCAGCTGCACAGATTGAAAGTGGTAACAAG
>REGX01065812.1_pt1 | contig 12964 bp, 14 predicted proteins | sample 2276321 | NCBI WGS metagenome assembly REGX01 (sample SAMN08335021, study PRJNA423103) | bovine gut metagenome | biome: bovine gut metagenome; feature: rumen; material: feed digesta; isolation source: rumen digesta from from 15 high feed efficiency cows and 15 low feed... | host: Bos taurus ... | reverse complement strand
GTATATCGAACTTTGGAAGGAAGACCTCGGCGCTGACTATCAGGGCTTCAAGGACTGGTTCACTAACTATTGCTACGTATGTGCAACATTGGTAGACCGTATCGTTCCAGGTTTCCCTCGTGACACCATCAAGGAAATCCAGGAGAAGGTTGGTTATAAGGATAACTTGGTTGTTAAGGCTGAGACATTCCACCTCTGGGTTATTGAGAAGGCTGAGAACATGACAGTTGAGCAGATGAAGGAGGAATTCCCTGCAGAGAAGGCTGGTCTTCACGTTCTCATCACAGACAACGAGAAGCCATACCACGCACGTAAGGTTACATTGTTGAATGGTCCTCACACTGTTCTCTCTCCTGTTACATACTTGAGTGGTGTTAATATTGTTCGTGATGCTTGCAACCACCCAGTTCTTGGTAAGTATATCCACAAGGTACAGTTTGATGAGTTGATGCAGACTCTCGACCTCCCTATGGATGAGCTTCAGAAGTTTGCTGCTGACGTTCTCGAGCGTTTCGACAACCCATTCGTAGATCATCAGGTAACTTCAATTATGTTGAATAGCTTCCCTAAGTTCGAGACTCGTGACCTTCCTGGTTTGAAGATCTACTTGGAGCGTAAGGGTGAGCTTCCTCAGGGCTTGGTATTTGGTCTTGCAGCAATCATCACTTACTACAAGGGTGGTAAGCGTGAGGATGGTGCAGAAATCGTACCAAACGATGCTCAGGAGATTATGGATCTGCTCAAGGAGCTTTGGGCTACTGGCGATACTCGCAAGATTGCTGAGGGTGTACTTGGTGCTACAGATGTTATCTGGAAGGAAAGCAAGGAAGACCTCAATAAGGTTCCTGGTTTGACTGATCTCGTTGTTAAGTACCTCGACCTTATCCAGGAGAAGGGTATGCTTGAGGCTGTTAAGACAATTCTGTAAAACTATCGAGATCTCTAAACAGATCTTTATATACAAAGGATGAATTTCAATTATTTTGGAGTTCATCCTTTTTTACTTTCAAATACGAGAAATATGAAAAAACTTCTAGTTATCATAGCTGCTCTGTTTATGGCAGCAAGTGCAAATGCACAGATTTGTCATAAGCACAAGAAAGTTCATACAACTTGCTGTAAATCGGATTCTTGTGCAATCGTTGAAAAATGGTTGGATTCTAATGTATGGAGAAATGGCTTCACTAAGGCTAGTCCTGCCAAACAAGTTGACTTGATGAATTTCTATAACCAGTATAATAAGAATCAAGAACAATGGAATGCTTTATTCAACTGGCTCCAGAATACCGACCTCCTTTCTATCGAAAAAGGAAGGTATCCCATTGAAGGTACTTCATTAGTAGCAAGTGTTGAGGATTCCTCAAATGGAGATTTAGAAAAACGAAGATCAGAAAGTCATCGGAGAAAAATTGATTTCCAGTATGTGGTTAAAGGTATCGAAGGCTTTGCCCTACTCGATCACAAATCTAGTAAAGAAGGAAAGTATGATACTAAAAAGGATGTCATACACTATGACTATGATAAGTCAAAGACAAACTTCTTTAAAAGTATTCCAGGTAGTTTCAATATCTTTTTCCCTAGTGACTGGCATATTGCTAAAGTTGCCACAGAGGAAAAAGATCAGAATATTCGAGTAATCGTTATAAAAGTTGATTACAAGGATTAACGATTCTTGTTCTTAACATACCAGTTATGAACAAACATATTGTAAATCGAAAGACTTACAACTAATAAGATAAGGCTGACTATCATAGTCAGCTTTACTTGTTGATTATCTATCAGCTGAATTTCAGATTCCGTTGCAGTAAGAACAGGCTGTCTCAACAATCCAATCCCAACAAACAATCCAATTGCTATTCCAGTTTCCCAACCAAGGAAGAAAGTACTATGGCTTGTACCACGCTGACAATGATCGGCAAGTTTAATAAAGAACAAAAGGAATCGGCTGCCAATAATTCCAATACCAAAACCAATTAATACTGGAGCAACAAAAACAATACCCGAGATATTACGAGTATAATAATGAATAAGTATGGCTGCTCCCATTGAAATAATACCAGTAATTACCTCACTCTTCAAATCGGCATTGGCAAAAGCGAATTTCTCAGCTAATAAGGCAAGGACAAATCCTATGAATATCATTCCAAAGAACATATCGCTACGAGGTAGTGATATCATTAATCCTATAACGGTTGTAATCAGAATTAAATTGAAAAACAACCACATTCCCTGAGGCATAAAGAATCTGTCGAAACAGAATCTTTTCATGTTCTCGCTTGGAGCCTTAAATGGGAATTTAATCATATTGATTAAACAGATGGCTATCAGAGAAAGTGCTATCGCAGAGAACAATACAATATTATAAGAATGTGAGAGTTGGAAGACTCCCAAGGATAATAATGGTCCAAAAGATAACGCAAACCTCGAAAACCAAGCAGCTATATGATTAGCTTCTGTTCGTTGGAAACTCTCACAGGTATCAATTATCAATGTGCTAGACAATGTCATCTGTGAAAGACCATAAAAAGCTCCCATTAAGAATCGTATAACCAAAATCGCATAGAAGCAATACTGGGCTGGAACAAACTTGTCTAAATAGTTTAACAGAAGTATTGTAACATCCACTCCCAGAATGGAATATATGCAAACTTTGTTTCGGCGATACTTCTGGATATAATAAGAAACAGAAGGTCCAAAAGCAAAAATACCAACACCGAATACACCCATAGCCAAAGCAGTTTGGATTGGTGAAAAACCACCCAAAAACATGTGAGGTGGAATGGCTGGAATAAGCATATATACACTCATTGTAATGAGCAAATTAGCAATTGCCATCAGCCAGAACTCGCGATGCCAGAGCTTTATGTGTACAGGTGTATTCTGTGTATCCATTAATAACTTTCGCTTTCGTTAGGGAAAGTGGTGTCCTTTACACTCTTGATGTACTCTTGAACACCATCAGTCATGCACTTATTTACATCAGCAAAATGACGAAGGAACTTAGGTTTGAAACCTTGTGTCATTCCTAATGCATCAGCATAGACTAGAACTTGTCCATCTGTTTCATTTCCAGCGCCAATTCCGATAGTAGCGGCATTCACTTCACGTGTAACTTCTGCGGCAAGTTTTGCAGGAACTTTTTCCAAAGTTATTCCAAAAACTCCCGCTTCATCGAGTGCCTTTGCATCTGCAAGTAGTTTCTCTGCTTCTGCCTCTTCCTTCGCACGCAAACCATAGCCTCCAAATTTATGAATGCTTTGAGGAGTGAGACCAAGATGACCCATAACAGGAATACCTGCATCAACGATACCTTTAACAGTATCAGCTATTTCTACTCCACCTTCCATTTTTACAGCATCCGCTCCACTCTCCTTGATAATTCGGATAGCATTACGAATACCCTCCTCACGACTAACCTGATAGCTGCCTAAAGGCATATCACAGATAACTAGGCAATGGTTACATGCACGTGCTACAGAACGAGCATGATAGATCATCTGATCCATAGTAATTGGTAATGTATCTGCGTTACCAGCCATTACATTTGAAGCAGAGTCACCAATGAGTATTCCATCAATTCCTGCTGCATCTATAATGCCTGCGGTCGTATAATCGTAAGCAGTTAGCATAGTGATTTTCTCACCTGCATTTTTCATTTCAACGAATGTATTCGCTGTAATTTTTTTCTTGTCGGTTGTTAAGTATCCCATTTTTTAATTTGTCTTTTCGAGATGCAAAGTTACTAATAATTAATGAGAAGAGGCAACTATTTCGCACAATTTTGTATAATCCAGGCCTTTATAGTCCTTGATTATATAATCGCAATAATCTTTTATAGACTCTTCTGAATTAGTTGTTGCAAGCCCCATAGTAAACTCACCCGCTGCTCTAACAGCCTTCAAACCATTAAAGCTATCCTCGAAGCCAACGCATTCCTCTGGTTGAACACCGAAAATTGCAGCACCTTTTAAATAACAATCAGGATCTGGCTTACTTTTCTCAAAATTCTCACTGGTAAGAACACGGTGAAACAAACCAAGGAATTCAGGATGTGCATCATATACACTCTTCATCTTAGCACGGTTGCTACTTGTTACTACAGCGCACTTTACACCATTTCGCTTCAAGCTATTCACGAAGTCAACCAAACCATCAATATACTCGAATTTCATGTTCTTTTCAAACGCATTTAAGCGTTCGGTAATCTTGGATTGTTCGTCCTTTGCATCAGCAAAATGTTCCTCGTAAATCTGAACGAGTGTCTTACCTTTTATTTTCTTGTACATATCCTTGATTTCAGGATGATACAACTCACACTGTTCCTTCCAGAACACATCATATTGACTTTCGGTATCAAAAACAACACCGTCAAGGTCAAATAAACCAGCTTTAATCATCTTTTTACCTTATTTACAATTTCAGATTGCAAAGTTACAAAAAATAATTCGTACCTTTGTAAAATATTTAAAGAATAAACATTAAAAAGAATTAGCGTGACAGAACTAATAACAAAATATTTCCCTCAGCTTAGCGAGGAACAGAAAAAACAATTTGAGGCACTCGATGGTCTTTACCGTGATTGGAATGCTAAGATTAATGTGATCAGCCGTAAGGATATTGATAATCTTTATGAGCATCACATTCTCCATTCATTGGCTATTGCTATGGCTATTCGCTTCAAACCGGGAACTGAAATTCTCGACTTTGGTACTGGTGGTGGCTTCCCTGGTATTCCTTTGGCTATTATGTTCCCTGACGTGAAGTTTAAACTTATCGATGGAACGGGCAAAAAGATTCGTGTAGCCACAGAAGTTGCAAATGCTATCGGCCTGAAAAACGTGAACGCCGTGCATCTCCGTGGTGAGGAGGAAAAAGGGAAATATGATTTTGTTGTTAGTCGCGCTGTTATGCCTCTGGGCGATTTAATGAAGATTATCAAGAAGAACTTCAAGAAAGATTCAAAGAATGCCCTTCCTAATGGATTGATATGCCTAAAAGGTGGTAACCTCATTGAAGAGTTGAAAGACTATAGCAAGGTTGCTGAGATTACTCCTTTGGAGACTTTCTTTGAGGAGGACTGGTTCAAAGAGGATAAAAAACTCATTTACGTTCCAGTTTAACGCTAATTCAAAAACTTCTAATACAATGCTGAATATACAAAAGTTTGAAGTAAACCCTATCCGTGAGAATTGCTATGTGGTAAGTGATGAGACCAAAGAAGCAGTAATCATCGATTGTGGTGCATACTATGAAGAAGAAAGACAAGCTATTGTCGACTATATAACAGAAAATGACTTAAAGCCAAAACATCTTCTAGCTACCCATGGCCATTTAGACCATAACTTTGGTAACAATACCATTTTCGACAACTATGGTTTAAAACCTGAAGTTTCTGATGGTGATGAAGAGTATATGCTTGGTCTAAAACAGCAGGCATCAGATATGTTTGGCATGGATATCGATTATGATTTTCCTGCCATCGATCATTATTTTGAGGATGGAGAAACTATCAAGTTCGGCTCTCATGAGTTTTCTATTATCAAAACTCCCGGCCATACAAATGGATCGGTAGCATTCTATTGCAAGGAGGAGAAGGTAATGTTCACTGGAGACACCTTATTTAAAGGTAGCATTGGCCGAACTGATTTCAAGGGAGGAAGCAGTTTTATGATTATGCTAAGTCTCAGAGAATTGGCACAACTTCCAGACGATACTATCGTTTTACCAGGACACGGGGAACAAACTAGCATCGGCTATGAATTAGCTTCTAATCCATATATGGACCGATAATATCAAACACAAACAACTGGACATTGAACTTAAAGGAAAAGATAATATTAGGCATTGACCCGGGTACTAACGTTATGGGATATGGCGTGATCAAGGCTGTAGGCAACAAAGCCCAGTTAGTGGTCATGGGCATTATTGATATGCGTAAGGAGAAGGATCCATATCTGCGTTTGGGCAAAATATTTGATCGAGTTACAGGTATTATTGACGAATACCTTCCTGATGAGATGGCTATTGAGGCTCCTTTCTTTGGCAAGAACGTACAATCTATGCTGAAATTGGGAAGAGCCCAAGGCGTTGCTATCGCAGCAGCCATTCATCATAGCGTGCCAATTCATGAGTATGCGCCTCTAAAGATCAAGATGGCAATTACAGGACAAGGACAGGCATCAAAAGAGCAAGTAGCAGGAATGCTTCAGCGGCTCTTGAATATTAGCGATGAGGATATGCCTAAATTTATGGACGCTACAGATGCTTTGGGTGCTGCTTATTGTCATTTCCTTCAGTCGAATGCACCAGAAACCAATGCCAAGCACTATGGCAGTTGGAAAGATTTCGCACTGAAAAATAAAGAGAGAATTAAACGATAGATGTTATTAGCAGTCAAAGAAGCAACTAATACATCTGTATAAATGTAAAGAGAGATGCAGAAGATTATTAAAATTGAAAATGGTGTGCCACGTATGCCTCAGTGGAGAATGGCAGAACCAGTAAACTTTGAATCATGCGAAGGTGAGCATATTGCTGTAGTTGGCCCTAATGGGGGTGGCAAGTCAATGCTGATTGATATCATAGTGGGACGACACCCATTATTGATGCATGATCCTGAATACGATTTTGCGCCAAGCACCAAGGAATTGGTAAGCGACAATATAAAATACATAACGTTCCGCGACAGCTATGGAGGTGACAATGACCGCACCTACTATCTGCAACAGCGCTGGAACCAGATGGAAATAGATAAAGAGACTCCTGTTGTAGGAGACAAATTGGAAGAGGCTTTCAAACTATCTGGTGAGGATACTACAGAGAGACGTGAGTTACAGAAACATATCTATGATCTCTTTCACATGGAGCATCTGTTAGATAAGTATGTAATCTTACTTTCTAGTGGTGAACTTCGAAAGTTTAAACTTGCCTCTACCCTCTTTTCTGAGCCTCGCGTGCTTATCATGGATAATCCTTTCATCGGATTAGATGCTGATACACGTGATCAACTGAAGGAATTACTGAAGATAATCTCTAAAGAGCGTGCACTTCAGATTATCCTTGTGCTGAGTAAGAGTGATGATATACCTGACTTTATCACACATGTGGTGGAAGTGAAGGATATGAAGGTTCTGCCAAAACTGACGAAAGAGGAATTTCTCGCAAATCGTCCTCCATTCCCAACTCGCGTGTTGAGTGCGGAAAAAGAAGAGGCTATTATTAATTTGCCGTATAAGGATGAAGAGTATCACACTGAGGAAGTCGTAAAGATGAACAAAGTGAGAATACAATATGGTGAACGCACCATCCTTCAAGACCTTGATTGGACAGTATTAAATGGTGAACGCTGGGCATTAAGTGGACAAAATGGTGCAGGTAAATCTACTCTTTTGAGTTTGGTGTGCGCTGACAATCCACAGAGTTATGCTTGTGATATCACCCTTTTTGGTAATCAAAGAGGAAGTGGCGAAAGTATCTGGGATATTAAGAAACATATTGGTTATGTTTCACCAGAGCTTCATCGTGCATATCAAAGAGATATGCCTGCTATCAGAATTGTCGCTTCTGGCTTGAAAGATTCTGTAGGACTCTATGTAAAACCATCAGAAGGCGATTACGAAAAGTGCAGATTCTGGATGAGTATGTTTGGACTTGAGGGACTTGAGGAAACTACTTTCCTGAAACTTTCCAGTGGAGAGCAACGCCTCGTCTTATTGGCACGAGCATTTGTGAAAGACCCTGAATTGCTGATTTTGGATGAGCCACTTCATGGATTGGACAACAGCAATCGTCGTTTGGTAAAGGATGTTATAGAGGCATTCTGTAAGAGAAAGAATAAGACTATGATCATGGTAACTCACTATAAAGAAGAGTTGCCTGCATGTATAAATAATAGTATATATTTAAAACGTCACATATAATGAAGAAAACACTTTTGTTACTTGCGATGGCTAGCCTGTTTACAATGGCAGCTCCCGCACAAGAGGTGCTCAAGGAAATTGAGAAGACGGCAAAAGCCATCAAGAATGACACGACAAAGGACTTGACAACTCGTCGTGTTGCTTCTTTCAAGGTAGATGCTATTACGTATCTGCGTCAGAAAGTTACGCCATCAATTCTTACTGCGCTAAATTCAAATCCCCAGGATATGAAGTCTTATAACGAGAATATCAAGCTCCTCAACGAGCAGGCTCTCGCTATGTATGAGTACGTTAACCTTTATATCCGCCGTTTGGATGATAGCAAAAAGAAGAACCGAGCTATGGTGACTTATTTCTTCCAGCAGGCAACTGTTGAGAATAGTTTGTTCCATGATACAGATACAGAATATGTTCTCTCATGGTTTAACCGTCCTGATTATCTAGTTCCTTTCTCTTTGGATTGTAACTGGAAAAAGGCACTTGCCTTTATGCGAAATGTGGATTGGAGTGACAAATAACTTTTATCTCTATAAAATAAAAAAGCCTCTCTTTTTACAGAGAGGCTTTTTTATTCAATAATAATTATTTTTTCTTCTTGACTTTCAACTTAGGAATCTTGATAGTCTGTCCTTCAGTTACTGAAGTACCATTCAAAGCTTCTAAATAACACTCCATGCCAGGACCAAGATAAGCCTTACTCAAGCCCTTAATAGTTTGACCCTTTTTTGCCTTTATTGTTTTATCAATACCGACAATTATGTAAGCTCCATGTCGAATTCTCGCATCAGTATTGTATTTTGCATAAGCATCGGCTGGATTATTATCAACTTTTTGCTCTGCAGTTTTTGAGGTTTTAGCTACTTCTGGCTTTGTTTCAGCTTTTTCTTCAACATTCTCTGTAGCTTCCTCTTTTTCCTTAGCTTTCTCAGCTTGCTCTATAGCATCAGCAGGAGCTTTCATTCTATCCGCATCTTCCTTTGCTTTTTTCTCTATCACTCTTTGTTGTTGAGTAGCAATACTATTTTTAAGATGCTGATTCTCCGTTTTCAACTGTTCCAGTTGACTTTCTGCTTTACTATAACTTGAATAGAAGTAGATACATCCAAATATGAGAGCAACAATTACTGCAACTCCAATATAGGCAAAATATTTTTTTATCGTAAATGAGAAAGAATCATCCTCCTCATAATAGTAAGGTTCTTCTGATTCCTCATCCTCATCATCTTCCTCTTCTACAACACTGCCATTCTCTTCTTTGTTATCAGACTCGGCAGTAAGAGTTTCTTCTCTTGTAACTTCACTTGTTTCTGAAACAAAAGATTCCTTTTGAGGAGTTTCTATTACCTCATCTAATTCATCCGCTTCACTTGAGGCAGAATCTTCAGGAACAAGATCATCGGTTGATGAACTTTCTGTATTTTGAACTTCCTCGGAAAGTATTACATCTTCTGCATCATTTTCAGAGTTGATTGTTTCATCTGTTGCTTCCTCAATACTGCTTATCACTTCATCTGCTTCGTCTTCAAAAGTATCTTCTCTTGATTCTTCTACAACAGGAGTTTCCTCTACAATATCTTCATTATCTTCAACTTCCTTAACTTCATCTTGAGGTGTTTCTTTTACAGTATCAAGTATTTGATCTGAAGTATTAACATCACCACCCTCATTGGTTACTTCTGAGTCGAATACAGAATCTTCCTCTACATCGGAATCTTCTTCTGTAGTATCAGTGTCATATTTTTCATCTATAACATTGAAATCTACCCCATCATTTACCTCTACAGTTTCAAACTGAGCAAATGGACGGTTTACAATTTCCTTGATGATTGTATCTGGAGTAAAAGTGATTTTCTCTCGACCTTCGATAACAATTCGCTCACCAGTATTCACATTGATGCTTTCACGGTCCTTAGTCTTTAAAATTTTGAAAGTACCAAGTCCCTTGATTTTCACCTGCTTGTCATTCTTCAGTCCTTCGGCAACCACCTCGAACATCATCTTGGCAAAAATATCAGCATCACTTTGCTTAAGGCCATTTTTCTCGACAAGAATTTTGGCTATATCAGAAATTCTACTCATTTTCACCTCCGTTCTTTAATTGTTCCTTGACAGATGCCACAGGGCGGAAGCCCAAAACAAGTTTAGGTGGAACTAACATTCTTTTCTTTGTGGTAGGATTTACCACAATACGCTCCATACGCTTCTTCACATCAAAAGTTCCAAACCCAGGAATTCCAACAGCCTCACCCTGCTCAAACTGAAGAGTCATTGCATCGATTACATTGCGCACCAGTTTCTGGGTATCCTCCTGTGTATACCCTGAGCGGTCGGCTAGTTCACTTATGTACTCTTTGTTATTCATAATAAAAACACAACAAATGATTTGTTTGGCTAGTTTATTTTTATTTTACGACAGATCCGAAGAGATCGAATTCATCGCTGTTTTTCATTTTCACATTATAGAAACTTCCCACTCTGAGCTGTTTCTCTTTTACTGGTATCAGAACTTCTGGATCTACTTCAGGAGAGCAGAACTCTGTTCTACCAACATAATATTCGCCTTCCTTTCGGTCGATAATCACTTTCATAGTCTTACCAACCTTTTGTGCCTCTATGTCTGTAGAGATTTCCTCTTGTATAGCCATCAACTCATCCAAACGAGCTTGTTTTACAGCCTCAGGAACATCATCTTCGTAATGTTCTGCACTGTATGTACCTTCCTCTTCAGAATATGCAAAAGCACCCATTCTTTCGAACTTAGCCCATTTTATGAATTCCTTTAGTTCCTCAAAGTCTTCATCTGTCTCTCCAGGGAAACCTACCATTAAAGTAGTACGCAAATGAATACCAGGTACTCGTTCACGAATAGCATTAATAAGTTCCATAGTTTCCTGCTTTGAAACATGACGATGCATTCGGTCTAACATATGGTCACTGATATGCTGAAGTGCAATATCAAGATAATTGCAAACATTTTGCTTTTCTCGCATTACATCCAACAACTCCATTGGGAATTGATTAGGATAGGCATAATGGAGACGAATCCACTTTACGCCAGGAATATCAGCCATCTTAGAAATCAACTCTGCAATACGAGTCTTTCCTCCGTAGAGGTCTATACCATAATAGGTCAATTCCTGTTCAATGATTTGGAATTCCTTTACTCCTTCAGAAGCCAATTGTTTAACTTCATCAAGAATATCTTCCATAGGACGGCTTTGATGCTTTCCTGTAATCAGTGGAATGGCACAATATGCACAGTGACGGTCACATCCTTCTGCAATTTTAATATAAGCATAATGATGTGGGGTTGTTAAATGACGAGAAAGAGATGAACGCTGCTCACTGAAAGAAGCAGTATCCTTGCTGTCAGCTGCTCCTAGATCGGAAAGCAACTGCTTATAATTGAACTTACCATAGAATTTATCCACTTCCGGTATCTCATTCTCCAGTTCGTCCTTATAGCGTTGAGAAAGACATCCCATCACGAAAAGTTTCTTCAGTCTGCCTTCGTTTTTTGCTTCAACAAATTCAAGTATGGTGTTAATACTTTCTTCTTTAGCCGTTTCAATAAAACCACAAGTATTAATTACCGCAATTTCTCCTTGTGGGTTCTTACTGTCATGCACACAATGGTAACCTTGTTCTTCAAATTTACGCATCAGTGTCTCAGAATCTACAAGATTCTTAGAACACCCCATTGTGATAATATCTATCTGATTTTTCTTCATTAAAAAACTCTTTTTTTACTTTTTAAAGAGTGAATCTACAAATTCTCGTTTATTAAATAGTTGAAGGTCTTCCATACCCTCACCAAGTCCGATATATTTTACAGGAACTTTCAACTGATCACTAATACCAATAACGACACCACCTTTGGCAGTACCATCAAGTTTAGTGATAGCCATAGAGTCTATACTAGTAACTGAAGCAAACTGCTTTGCCTGCTCATAGGCATTCTGGCCAGTACTTCCATCAAGAACCAACATTACCTCATCAGGAGCCTGAGGAAGAACTTTCTTCATAACCTCCTTAATCTTCTTCAACTCATTCATCAAGCCTATTTTATTATGCAAACGGCCAGCAGTATCAATCAACACTACATCAGCGCCATTTGCCTTGGCACTCTGAAGCGTATCAAATGCCACAGAAGCAGGATCACTACCTTGTTGCTGTTTGATTACAGGCACGCCTACACGCTCACCCCAAATTGAAATCTGCTCAACAGCAGCAGCACGGAAAGTATCTGCAGCACCTAAATAAACCTTTTTACCAGCTTTCTTAAACTGATATGCAAGTTTACCAATGGTTGTAGTCTTGCCCACACCATTTACACCTACAACAAGAATAACATAAGGCTTATGATCAGAAGGAAGCTCCCAATTATCATTGTCTTCGCTATGATTCTCGGCTAAAAGGTTAGCAATCTCATCACGAAGAATACCGTTTAGTTCAGAAGTAGATACATACTTGTCGCGAGCCACACGCTCTTCAATACGGCGGATGATCTTCAGTGTTGTGTCAACGCCAACATCTGATGTAATCAAGATTTCCTCAAGGTCATCCAGCACATCATCATCTACCGTTGATTTACCAGCAACAGCACGAGCAATTTTACCAAAAACACTTTCCTTGGTCTTTTCGAGACCCTTGTCTAGAGTTTCCTTTTTGTTTTTATTGAAAAAGCCAAAAATTCCCATAATCGATTATTGTTTCTGCAAAGATACAAAAAAGAAAAGAGATGAAAGATTACAAATGTAAGATTTTTCGTGAATTTCTCACAAAAACAACAAAAAAAGGCCGCAAATAGTTAATTTGCGACCTTAATTATCTAGTTTAAATAAATCGGCTTACTTAAAGAAGTCCTTAACAGCCTCATTAGGAACCATGCGCTCATCGAAAACATAAGCACCAGTCTTAGGGCTCTTAACCATCTTGATTACCTTTGAATATGCGCGACCATCCGTTGAACCTTCGTGGAGGGTAGCGACCGCTTTCTTTGCCATATCTTATATGTCTTTAAAACGTTATTACTTAATCTCCTT
>REGX01197021.1_pt1 | contig 13138 bp, 12 predicted proteins | sample 2276321 | NCBI WGS metagenome assembly REGX01 (sample SAMN08335021, study PRJNA423103) | bovine gut metagenome | biome: bovine gut metagenome; feature: rumen; material: feed digesta; isolation source: rumen digesta from from 15 high feed efficiency cows and 15 low feed... | host: Bos taurus ... | reverse complement strand
CCTATACATTATTATATATATCCTTATAAATAAAATAGAGCTACTTCTAGGAAAGAATGTAGCTCTATATATAAATAGGTGAAATATCAGATTATTCCATCAGGAGTAATCGTTACTCCTTCAGTAGTATATGTTATTGATATTTTTTTCGAATGATCCGACTTGCTCAACTGGTCAAGTATCTCTGCATAAGTCATCTTATCAGCGTCAAAGTTCAGACACTCTTCGGCTGACGTCACTTTAGAAGGATGGATAAATCCAAGGCTTTTAGAAAGTCTGTCTCGAATCATGCCCATCATAGCCAAAAACGCTTTGGCATATATAGCTGTTTTAATTGGAAGGCTGAGCAATATTCCTAGATTTCCATAATGCTTACGGAAGAAGATAAGCATAGCCTCATAGAACACATGCACATATCTGAAACTTGATTTCTGTGTACTCTCACCCTTGTAATGCAGTATATCCACAGGAAGATAGTAATTATGATAACCACCTTTCAAGATACGATAGCTTAAATCAATATCTTCTCCATACATAAAGAAATCTTCATCAAGCAAACCAACCTTATTTATAGCCTCACGTCTAAGCAGACAAAAAGCTCCACTTACCACCTCTATCTGGGCGGGTGAATCCCAAGGCAAATATCCCATGTAATACTGTCCAAAACGGCGGCTTTTAGGAAACTTATCGCATAATCCTGACATCTTATAGAATGATGTCTTTGGCGATGGCAAGCCTCTTCTACTTTCTTTGGCCACTTCACCATTTTCCTGAAGCATTCTTACCCCAAGTGCTCCACCATCACTATGCTTGTCCATAAAGGCCAAAGCTTCTCGGAATACACTTTCGCCCACTATCGTATCAGGGTTTAACAGCAATACATACTCGCTATGACTCTTTCTGATAGCCAGATTATTAGCACGTGCAAAACCTAGATTATGATTACTGGCAATCATTTCCACTTCAGGAAATTTATTGCGGATAAAAGATACTGTATCGTCCTTAGAATGATTGTCGACCACAAATACTTCTCCGTCAATACCTTCAAGAGCCCTCAATACAGAGCGCAGACATTGAGCCAGATAATATCTTACGTTATAGCTTACTATTACGACGGTCAGTTTTTTCATTTTTCTTTTTCCTCCTCGTCAAAACATCCAGTTTCTGCCTTGCATCGGCCCATGGTAGGTGTAACGAAGAAATCGGATAAGAAAAGTATGATAGCCATATAGCCGAAAGCCGGCACTTGAGTCTGCTCGTATAGATAGGTATTTACTATCATTGGCAGACCAATCATTGATATACGTATTAATCCCCATTCTTGCAATGCCTCAACTTTTTTCTCGGCTAATTGCTTGGTGATATTTTTAAATCTAAAAAGACGTAATGCCATAGGAATCAAGCAGATCATCAATAGTTCCATGATTGTTTGAATCCAGAATACTACACCTGGAAAACTACTTAGATTGGAAATTTCAAGAAGTTCTAATTCAAAGATCAGGGCTATAATCAAAGCTATTGCTATATAGCCTAGAAAATGTCCCATCAACAAACGTTGTACAAAAACCAGATTGTTATCTATTTTACTCATAATCGTTTTACTTCCCAAAAGGAGTTCTGTTTAGTATTGAACGGCCCAATGTTACCTCATCAGTATATTCCAGTTCATTACCTACAGATATACCTCGGGCAATCACTGACAGTTTCACGTCATATTGAGCCAATTTACGCGAAATAAAGAAGTTAGTTGTATCTCCTTCCATCGTACTGCTCAAAGCGAGAATTACCTCATTGATATCTCCTTCAGCCACACGAGCTACGAGCGATTCTATCTCAATATCGCTTGGCCCTATACCATCCATTGGCGAGATTATTCCGCCTAATACGTGGTACAGGCCATGATACTGATGTGTATTCTCTACTGCCATTACATCCTGGATATTTTCAACTACACATATCGTTGTAGCATCTCTTCGAGGATCAGCACATATCGGACAAATGTCTGTATCACTGATATTATGGCATACTTTGCAATACTTTACTTCTTTCTTCAGTCGCGAGATGGAATTGGCAAAATCCTCCACCTCTTCGTCTGAGCGACGAAGAGAATGAAGCACCAAACGAAGGGCTGTTTTACGGCCGATACCCGGCAATTTTGAGAATTCAGACACTGCTTTTTCAAGCAGTTGGGAAGGATATTGCTGTTCCATAACTGCAAAGGTACGAAAAAAGGCGGACTTATCAGCCCGCCTTACCTTATTATTTTATAAATTTAATTCGTTTTCATAGCTTTACGATACCATGCAAAGAACCATACACAGGCTGCTACAAGCACTACACCACCAAGGATGTAGCCCAATGTACCAAGTTTCAGAGCCTGAGGACTTACCAAGATGAATGTAGAGCACACTGTTGTCATAAACAAGGCTGGTACTAAGCTGATAATGAATGGTTTCTTATTCTGACAGAAATATACAGTAAGTGTCCATAAAGTGAATACACTCAAAGCCTGATTAGCCCATCCGAAATACTGCCAGATAATATTAAATCCATCCGGATTTTCCATCTGCCAGATAAGCAGTGCAACAACTGCAGCAAACATAGGAATACAGATGGTAAAACGTTTACTAATAGTTTTCTGCTCCATGTGAATGAAGTCGGCGATAATCAGTCGGGCACTTCTCAGCGCTGTATCTCCACTAGTAATAGGTGCAGCAACAACGCCAAACAAAGCTAAAACGCCACCGAATACACCCAACCAACTATTACAGATGATCTCCACCACTTTAGGAGCGCTAAAGAATTGTACCAAAGTCTTATGCTGAGCAGGATCATTCCATTGTTCATTAAATTCGTTTAAGGTGGTAGCATCTACGCAATCCTTCCATCCTCCATAATAGAAGAAATACATAGAAACTGTAGCCCAAATCAAAGCAACAAGTCCCTCGGTAATCATTGAGCCGTAGAAAATTGGTCTACCCATTTTCTCACTCTTCATACAGCGAGCCATCAAAGGACTCTGAGTAGCGTGAAAACCACTAATTGCGCCACAGGCGATAGTAATAAACAAGCAAGGGAACAATGCATTCTTGTCCATAAAACCTTCCACGCCAAGCAGTTCTGCTGGTGTATTCATATTATGTGCTAGAGAATCTTGCCATAATTCAGGAATAGCCGGCATCTTAATAATTAATCCAATAAGCAATGCTACAGCCATAAAAAGCAGCGAAAACGCGAAGAGTGGATATACCTTACCTATCAGCTTATCGATAGGCAGCATTGTTGCAATCAGATAATATACAAAGATAACAATAATCCACATGGTCTGACTACCCCACATTCCGTGTAGAATGATAGCTGGTGAATAAACAAATACCGCACCTACCATCATCAGAAGAAGGATAGAAAATACCAGCATAATATTCTTTGTTGTTGTTCCCAGATATTTACCTATTAAATCAGGTAGATTAGCTCCTCCATTTCTTACGCTTAGCATACCACTCATATAATCGTGCATGGCACCTGCAAAGATACAGCCGAACACAATCCACAAGTAGGCTACAGGACCATACCAAGCACCCATGATAGCACCAAAGATAGGACCAGTACCAGCAATGTTAAGAAACTGAATCATAAAGATTTTCCATCCTGGCATAACCACGAAGTCGACACCGTCAGCTTTGGCTATAGCCGGAGTTGGGCGGTCGTCAGGACCGAAAACACGCTCAACAAATTTTCCATAAATCAAATAGCCGACAATCAGGGCTATAAGGGCTAACGCAAAAGATATCATTTTATTAGTTGTTAAAATTGTAACGCAAAGTTACATATTTAATTTGAGAATAGAAAAAAAATGATTACCTTTGTTGCCAAATTGTTACAAAATGACTGCATTTAAGAGAAATTTATTAGTTTTCGTATTTCTGACGACTATATTAAATAAGGTAGGCGCACAGAAAATTCCGATGACTATATATAATATGAAAGAGCCTCCTAAAAGAGAGGTTCGAGCTGTTTGGCTTACTACCCTTTTCAACCTTGACTGGCCTAAGACCAAGGCCACTTCATCCAGTTCTATCCGCAAGCAGAAACAGGAGCTTATTAGTATCCTCGACCGCCTGCACAAGGATAAAATCAACACTGTCCTTCTTCAAACTCGTGTAAGAGCTACTACCATTTACCCATCAGCTATTGAGCCATGGGATGGTTGTATGTCGGGCACACCAGGTACTAGTCCGGGCTACGACCCACTGCAGTTTGCCATCGATGAATGTCACAAGCGTGGCATGGAGTTGCATGCTTGGGTAGTTACTATCCCTGTTGGAAAATGGGATCGTTTGGGCTGCAGCAAGTTACGTGAAAAATTTGGAGATATGATTGTGAAGATTGATGACGAAGGATACATGAATCCTGAGGATTCCCGCACTGGCGACTACATCGCATCTGTCTGCAAGGAAATCACTGATAAATACGATATTGATGGTATTCACCTCGACTATATTCGCTATCCAGAAACATGGAAGATGAAAGTAAGTAAAGATGAAGGCCGAAACAATATTACCTCTATTGTACGCAAAATCAATGCTGCAGTCAAGAATGACAAACCTTGGGTTAAACTAAGTTGCTCGCCTATAGGCAAATATTCAGATCTGCCTCGCAAGAAAAGCCACGGTTGGAATGCTTACGAGCGTGTATGCCAGGATGCTCAGGCATGGTTACGCGATGATCTGATGGATCAGCTATATCCTATGATGTATTTCCGCGATGACAATTTCTACCCATTTGCCAATGACTGGCGCGAAAGCGACTATGGCAAAATGGTAGTACCAGGATTAGGTATCTACTTCCTTGACTCAGAACAAGGTAACTGGAAAATTGATGATATCACTCGTGAGATGTATCACAATCGCAATCTCGGCATGGGATATGCTTTTTTCCGCAACAAGTTCTACATGGAAAATCACCAGGGTATCAAAGACTTTACTGGAAAGGACTTCAATACTTATCCAGCTCTTGTTCCTGCCGACACATGGAGCAAGCGCGTAAAGACAGATTCCACCTATAATATATATGCTTCTACGATAGAACCTGTAGATCTCAACGATCCTCGCAATCTGGTAGCTACCCGCCTGCCTAAATCCGAGGTAGAGCGCACAATATCATATATCCGCAGCAAGCATTATGTTGTAACCAGCATGGACAGATATGGCGTGGAAACACTGCCTAAGCCAAAAGTTGAGAAAGTAGATACTATTCTCACTATTACTGAGCGACCACTCGACTTAACTGGTTTGCCACCATTTCTGGAGTGTGACGGTAGAAATCTGACTCTCCCGAAAAAGCCGAGCGAGATGGACGCAGAATACATACAGATCGACACTTACATGGGTCAGCGAGTAGCCTTGAAATACTACAAAGGCAACAATACATACGTGGGCAACCTGAAAGAAGGAATATATGTTTTGAAAGCCGTTAACAAGCAGCATGTTGCCCATCGTCTAGGAATATTTGAAATCAAGCGATAACACAAAAAAAACATTGGCAAATATTTGCCAATGTTTTTTTTTTGCCTTACTTTTGCAATTAGGTATGAGAATACATATGTAAGTGAATCAATTAATAACTTAATAATCAAATAAAGATGAAGAAACTATTTACGCTAATCACATTCTTGGTGTGCTCAGTCACTTCATGGGGACAAACCACATTATTTTCGTGGCACATGAGCGGTACAACAGCTCCTACCATTGGTGGAACAGTAGGTACAGCTACAGGCGGTACTTTAACCTTTAATACAACCGATATCGAAAAAAAATGGACCGTAGAAGGTGTCAGCTATGTAGACGGTGTTGACGAAGAACTGAAAGCAGAAAGCACCAAAGGTATTAAGAATGGTGCAAATGCCTTGTATATCACTCTCACACTTAGTAGTGGTAAGTTCCAGGAAGGCGATATCATAGAAATTTGCGGATATAATGGATGGGAAATTTCATCATCAACATCTTTAGATGGAGATATCGTGACTTCTATTGCTACAGGAGAAAGCAAATCAGCTTATGCTATTGGCTCTGCTACTCTTCCAGCAGGTACATCTACAAATACCTTGTACTTATCAAGAGCACAAAACTCCAGTACAGCATTCTCAGGTATACGAATCACTCGTCCTTCTGATACCAAAACTACAGTGAGCACCCCAGTGATCACATCATCTATTGGTAGCAATTACTTCACAACTTCAGCTACTATTAGTATCACAGACGAAACAGAAGGTGCAAGCATCTTCTACTCTACTGATGGCACTAACTTCAGCAAATACACAAACTCCTTCCCTATTACTTCTACTACAACTATCTATACTTATGCAACCAAGGACGAAATGACTCAGAGCGGCACTATTTCTGCTACATTCTCAAAGGTTGCACCATCTGCAACAGCTACAATCAACGGCACTCTTATTACTCCTAGTACAGACTTTTCAAATACATCTCTTCGACTGAACGAGAATATTACACTTACAGCAGCTGAAGGTTCACTCATCTATACTCAATGGAGCAGTGACGCAACAAAATATGCTACAGCCGAAAGCGTAGTAGCCAAAGCCACAGGTGTTGCTTCTCCTGCAACCGTATCTACAGCTACCAATGGCAAACGTGCCTTATTTGTAGTTGCTAAAGATGCCGATGGCAATTTGTCTTCATTAGATGTTTACACCTTTAATGTAACAAGCGCATTAGCTACTATTGGTGCAACTGGCTATACATCATTCTCTTCAAAGGCTGCTCTCGACTTTACCAAAGTTAATGGTCTGAAAGCATACGCAGTAGAAGCTGTAAATACCACATCTTTGAAACTTGCCGAAGTACAAAATGCAGTACCAGCCAAGACTGGTGTAATCTTGAATGGCGCTCAGGGCGAATACACTATTCCTGTAGCTAGTTCATCTAAAGCTCCAGAAGTCAACCTGCTTACATGCAACGAAAGCAACTACAATCTTGCAGCTGGCGATTACTATCTGGGCACAAACGATGGCACTACAGCTCGTTTCTTCCTTCACGATGAAGCTAATGGTACTAAGACCCTTGCAGGTTATCATGCATATATCAAGGGTGAGAATGTACCTGCAGGAGCTAAGAGCATACTCACTTTCACCTTTGGCGAAGTTACAGCTATCAATGGTGTTGATGCAGCAGCTACATCTGTAAATGGTCCAGTTTACAATACTGTAGGCCAGAAGGTTAGCAACAACTACAAGGGCATAGTTATCAAGAACGGAAAGAAGTTTATTTTGAAATAATTTAGAAATGCAGAAATGCTATATTTTGAATTATTGAATTATTGAATAAAAGAAATATGAAGAATTACATTAAACCGGAAATAGAAGTCAAGGACATTAATCTAGAAGGAATGATCTGTCTTTCAGCTCTTTCACTTGATGATGAAAACAGCAGCACTTCTCCACTATCCAAGGGCAACTTTGCGTATGGCGAGGAAGAGCCAGTCAACAATTACACATTACCAGCTCACAAGAGTCTATGGGATGAAGATTAATTGCCACTAATTTTAAATAACTTAAAAGCCGCAACAAGCATTCTGCAAGTTGCGGCTTTTCTTTATATTACTTAGGAATAAATTATTCACTCAAATTTACCCAGAATAAGCGATCACCTGAAATCAAATAGAGGATATCACCCTGAAGATCAGTTGCGCAAACAGGCTGAGTAAAATGCATCTTCGCTTTACCCTGTTTATCAACCACCCAGTAATCGGCTGTAGAAGTACCTATTACATAATCATTTCCATGCTGATGATATATGGTATAGTAATTATCGGCATTATATTGCTCGGTTACTTTCAGCTGATTATCCATCACCAGAAGATTTCCACTTTTTGTAATTACAATATGATTGTTATCTCCAAACTCCATTGGAGTTAGAGTTGCATCATCTGAACGTCTGAAAGTAAAGAAATGATTGTAAGGAATGCCAAGAGTCTTGCCCCATTTCTTCATATCCCATAATTCCAGATCATTCTTAGTAATCATCTTTCCTGTATTAGGATCAAATTCTGCATAGAAAGGCTTTCCACTCTTCTGGAGATCTCCGCCATTCTTAAAAGCCAGACCAAAATTCAGCAATGAGAGATTTCCGCCTTGAAACGACAATTGAGCCATAGCTCCATCAGAATGGTCAAAATCTGTACGCCATACCTGCTCTGCCTTATTATTATAGCATGCAATTCCTTTACGGTCAGACAGATAGTATCTATCATCGGCTTTCAGAATATTTGAACAGGTATGAGCTATCACATTACCCTCTGTATAAGGCACATAATAATAATAACTAGGATATACCGATACTCCCCACAAAAGGCCACCAGCCATACCAAAAGCTACACCAGCCAGACTTTGCAGCAAAATTGCCTTTGCATCATCACGACCTGTAGAAGTATCAAATCTTACCAACTGTCCATTATACATATTGATAAAGTCGACATCATCATTTGCCACCATCATCAGGCTGTCGCTAACAATCTGCATCTCGCCCCATCCCCAGTTCTTGGTATGAGGACTCTTTGTAACCCACAGTTCTTCGCCTGTCGATATTTTTATTCCACGCAGTTTAGCTGCTGTTGTTGATCGATAACCCACAATCAAATCGCGCTCTTCATCAACAAATATAGGTGTGAGCGTTTCTTCCCAAACCTTATTCTGGCCATCACTCATCAGCTTCAGTTTTCCGTAATCTTGCACTAACAAGCCTTTGCTGGTAAACTTCATATATCCACCATCACTTTGTTTTCGAGCGCTTTAGACACCTTCATATAAGGTATCGTACTACTATACAAGTCCTGAGGCATTGCCGATGTAACTTTACCACTGTTTACATTCAGCATACAGATCTGCATATTTTTGCCCCATTTCTTTCCATTCCAATCTCGAAATTTTACGGCCACAGTATTACCGTCAGGCGAAGCCGACACAGAATATCCCGTATGTTTCAGATTGATAGAAGCCATCTTGATGGAATCACCCTCAGGGGTAACTGCCATAGCCAGAGAGTCAATCTGAGCCGATGAAGAGAGAGGAATAAGACACAAAGAAGACACAATTCCTAAGAACGCATTTTTCATATTCTCCATAAGTTTAAAAGTTAATTTTTATTCGCAATATTTATTTTACCATTTTATATACCCATACTTCTCTTTATACCTGATTTGCAGGGCATTAATAATATTCTGCCATACCAGATAACCACCTGCGGCTATAGCAGCCAACGGATTTAAGAATGTAATTGTAAGCCAGATGCCTACCACAGTATTCTTCTGCCCTAGCGCCTGTCCTGCCGTAATGCTATCTCCAAAAGGATAACCGACAGCCTTGCCGATGGCAAATTGCAATACAGATATGAAGAGTGGCAGAATGAGCAGTGCTGCCAATGTAAATCCAGAGACTTGAGAAGCCAGGATATTATGCATCGTTACTCCACTTACGATGCTCAGATTAAAGCACCAAAGATAGTATCCGACATTCTTGGATGATCTGACTCTATCGGCCAGTCGATGGATAAACTTACGGGTGATAAAGGCCATGAGCAATGGCATGATAAGCACAATAAAGACGCGCTTCAAGATCATCAGCGACATCACAAAGAAAGGAATATCGGCCGATTTCTCTACCATTGGGAAAAAGAGCGGGATAATTACACTCGTCACGCAGTTGGCGATTATCGTATAGATAGTAAGCGATGTAATGCTACCTCCTAGTTTTTCGGTAATCACAGCTGCAGCAGCTGCTGTCGGACAAATCACGCAGAGAAAACACCCCTCCCAAATTAGTTTTGCCTCAGGATCTGAAGCATGCATCACTGCAAGTACCAATAATCCTGACATCAGCACACGAATACCCTGAAGGATAAAATGCCATGTACGAGGACGAAGTTCTTTTACCTCTATCTTGCAGAAAGTAACATAGAGAATCAAGAAAAGGCACCAAGGCATAACATCCTGCAGCAAAGGACCACAGAAATCGCCAATAGGCTGCAAAAAAGGAATAAAGCGAAAGATGCAATATCCCGACATACCTACTGCTATTGCGCACAAAAGTGACCATTTTTTGAAAATTTCTACTATGCTCATCTCTATTTGATTATATTTGATAGTTATCCGACTGCAAAATTAATAAATATAGAGCAGATATCGCTAAAAATCTATCGATTTTTTCATTAGTTGTTATCCGAACTAGAAATTAAAAGATTTAGCAAAAAGGAGCAATTTTATTCAATAATTCATCTGTAGTGAATAAAAAACACTATATTTTCAGTATAAAAAAAAGCACAATGTACGTAACACTACCGATCTAAATAATGTTGCAACCTTCTTACTCTCTAACTTTTGCAATCCACTGAGCTATAATGATGTAAAAGATAATCTTGGACTTTCAAGTGTTGCTACTACAAAGAAGTTCATGACTTATCTGCACGAACCATATTTATTCTATTATCTTGCCCGTTACAGCAACAAGCTAAAGATAATGAAGAAAGCCTCTCAAAAAGTATATATTGTAGACAATGGATTTGTTACCTCACGAGCATTCAACTTAAGTGAGAATCTAGGACGCCTGCTTGAAAATGAAGTATTTATAGAATTATTACGTCGTGGATACGACACAGAGACCAGTTTATTCTATTATCGATCACGCAATGATAAAGAAACCGATTTTGTTGTACGCAATGACAGTCATGTAGAACAATTAATTCAAGTATGCTATGATATTTCCAACATAAAAACTAAAAAGCTAGAGATAAACAGTATTATTGAATGCGCCGATGAATTGCATTGTAAGAATCTAACGATAATAACTAATGCAGAAGAAGCTACTATTAACGAGAAGGGATACTCTATCAAGGTTATCCCTTTCAGCAAATTCTAAAATGATTGATTGCTAAAAATCCTATCATGGTATACCCTTCTTATCTCTCGTTACACGGACGAGAGGAAGATAATATATGCACGCATCTTTTTTTGATTGATTGATTGATTTGAATTCATAATGTTTTACACAACGTTATTACAGGAACTATATATAATGCATGATTACAAGTACTTATGCATTTATAGAGCAATTTTATCTTTGATTTTTTACCCTTGAATTAACTATAAAAAACAATCAATCAATCAATTCAATCAAAAGAAATACGTACACATACACGTATGTTTCAGAGATTGTATTTAGAGACCTCTAAACTACCATGAATAACGAAAACTAATCATACTTAAACTATTGTATTACAGCCACTTTTAGATTTTAACACTTCAGAAGCTGTTTTTGGTCGCTTCGGAAATTCCCTATAAATTTGCAACGTATTTCTACCGCAGGGAATTTACGAGGCTTTATTTTTGCCACATCGTGGAAAGAGTTGACAAGGGTTGCTGATAGATTACTAGAGTTGACAGATTCATGACCTGCTTTTGAGAAAAGCAATATCGTGGCGAAAGTTGACAAGGGATGTCGATAGTTTACTTGTGATGACTTGCGGAGAGGTACAACAAAAGGAATGTTGAACCCATAAATAACGCAAGTATGCCAAAGACCAGAAAATGTGCTTATTGTGGTAAGGTCTTCACCACAAACAACGGAATGCAGAAGTACTGCTCAGAGGAATGTGCCGAGCAAGCGAAGGAAACCAAGAAAAAGAGACAACGGGATTTCCTTCGGGCAGTCGAGCCTGTGATGGTACTCCAGCAGCAGGAGTATTTGTCTTTTTCCAAAGCAGCCATCCTTTTAGGCTGCACCCGTCAGTATGTCTATAAACTCGTTGAGCAAGGGAAGTTGCCAGCCTCACGGCTGAGCAGTCGCATGGCTCTTGTCCGCAGGAGTGACATCGAAAGGATGTTTGATGCAAACCCTTATAATCGTGTCCTACCTTGTACGAAGCCCAAGAATACCACTTCAAAGAAAAAGAGACCTGTTGGTGACAAGAAGCAGAAAGCCCAATCTACATCATCATATTCCGATGAAGTTCTCGAATATTATTCTGGCGAAGAAGTGAAGCAGATTTACAAGGTCAAACAGTCATGGCTTTATGCATCTGCTAAGCGTCATCAGATTCCCATGTGCCGTATAGCTGGACGGAACTATTACAGCAAGAAACACATTGATGCAGTATTTGGCACAACCATAGACACAGATGCCATTGTCGATTGGCTGTCACCCCAAGAAGTGGCAGACCGCTATGGTATCAACCTTACGGCAGTTCGTTCCTATGCCCATCGCCACAAGATTCCAAGTAAACGAGAGTACGGACACACCTACTACTCTCAAAGCCACTTTGACGAACTACGCCGGACGGACTTGTTGGAGGACGATAACTACTACACCGTCGAGCAGGTTCAGCAACTCTACGGACTGACCAAGGCTAACATCTGCCACATCGTCAAGGTGAAGCACATTGAGAAGACAAAGGTAGGACGGCTTAACCTCCTGCTCCGTTCAGACGTTGAGAGAGTAATGGAAGAACGAGAATCCGTGGGAATGGTCCCCTCTGGATTCTGAGTTTCTACCTTATTGACAGATTATTCAGTGATTATTGGAAATAATCGGAGTCAGCATCCCATCATTGAGTTCCTTTGCACCCGTGGAGAAACGCTCCACCATGATTACTAACAATAAAAAGATATAAGATGAGTAACATCTGCAAGACCGTGACCCTCCGCACACGGAAAATCAAAGGCGGGGAACAGCTTTCCTTCTATCTCGACTACTATCCTGGCTATCGGGACGAGTCCACCATGAAGGTCATGCGCCATGAATCGCTCGGTATTTACATCTATGCCAAGCCGAAGTCACAACGTGAGAAGGACTATAACGACCGTATGCGTGAGAAGGCAGAAGCCCTCCGTTGCCGTCGTTATGAGTCCATAGTCAATGAGAGGTACGACTTCTTTGATCGTGATAAGATGAAAGGCGACTTCCTTGCCTACTTCAAGCAGAAGGCAGACAAGAAGAATTGCAAATGGCAGCACGTCTATAAGCACTTTGCCAGATTCTGCAATGACAAGTGCCGTTTTGACGAAATCAACGTTGACCTGTGTAACAAGTTCCGTGAGTATCTGCTGACTGCTCCGCAGACCATCCACACGG
>REGX01014614.1_pt1 | contig 13140 bp, 8 predicted proteins | sample 2276321 | NCBI WGS metagenome assembly REGX01 (sample SAMN08335021, study PRJNA423103) | bovine gut metagenome | biome: bovine gut metagenome; feature: rumen; material: feed digesta; isolation source: rumen digesta from from 15 high feed efficiency cows and 15 low feed... | host: Bos taurus ... | reverse complement strand
TTATTGTCATTTGTCATTTATCATTTTTGCAATTTTCTAGCTTAGATTATTCATATTAGCCTTGCAGAATAATTTTGCTGCATACTACTCTCTAATCCATGAGAGAAGTATTAAAAGATAGCCTTTCTATGGAATTATCCAGGTTACTATGAAATGAGCTTATTGCAAGAAACAAGATGCAAGAAACAAGAAAGTAAGATCCCTGCTGCTTCAAGCAATAATAAAAGAGAGACTGTATCAAATGATGGAATAATAGATAATCGCTACGCTTAAAATAAAAGCGAAATTCATAAAACAAAAGCCAAGTGTCTAAATATCAATATTTTAAACACTTGGCTCATTCGATTTTCGAGAGTATTAACACCTCTTAACAATCTGCTATTTGCAAGGCTCTGCCGAAAGCAGTAACTTTGCAAATGTATTCAATCACATGCCTCTCATCTTAAGCAAAGCCTTAGCATCAAGCTCCTTCAAACCAGTAAAGCTTGTGAAAGCTTTCATCAAGTCGACAGTATAGCCACGGCTCAGAATCTTATCGCGGAATTCATCACCTGTAGAGCGCTTCAGGGCTCCTTTCTTAGCAAAGGTTTCTGCGATGTTATCGGCCAGAACTTCAGTCCAAAGATAGCTGTAATAGCCGGCAGCGTAGCCTCCGCCCCATACGTGATTGAAATAAGATGAGAAGTAGCGAGGAGGTATCTGAGCGTCGAGAAGACGCACCTTAGCAAGAGCTTCACGCTCGAAATCGGAAGCCTTGGCAGCTGATGGGATATCAGCAGATGGGAGCATGTGGAAAGCAATATCAGCACAAGTAGCAGCGAGATTCTCGCCCAATGCATAGCATGGCTGGAAGGTTATCGACTTAAGCATTTTCTCCTTCAGATCGGCTGGCATATTCTCGCCCTTGGCATTCTTGGCATAGTGGTCGAATACTTCAGGAATTGATGCAAAGCTCTCGTTGAACTGAGAGGCCATCTCCACAAAGTCGCGAGGTACAGCGGTACCACTCAAGCTATTGTAGCGACAGTTAGACAGGATGCCGTGGAGCGCATGACCAAACTCGTGGAACATGGTGGTAGCCTCATCCCAGGTAACGTAAGATGGCTGACCCTCTGGAGCCTTGGCAAAATTGCATACATTATAGATGACTGGCAGCTGATTCCACTCCTTGCTCTGCTTAGCAAATGAGCTCATCCATGCACCACCACGCTTAGTAGGACGACGGAAATAGTCGCAATAGAACAAGGCCAATGACTTGCCATCACGGTCGATTACCTCGAATACCTTCATATCCTTGTGATAAGCCGGAATATCCTTGCGCTCCTTGAAACTAATACCATATACACGGCTGGCAGCATAGAATACACCATTGATCATCACGCTGTCGATATTGAAGTAAGGCTTCACCTCATCATCGCTCATATCGAGCTGCTCCTTCTTCATCTTGGCTGAATAATAGAAGCGGTCGTATGGCTGAAGCTTGAAGTCGCTACCCATAGTCTTCTGTGCATAAGCCTCGATTTCAGCGGTCTCCTTATCAGCTACAGGCTTATAGGCAGCAATCAGATTATTGAGGAAGCTGTATACATTATCAGGAGTCTTGGCCATAGTCTTTTCGAGCGAGAAAGAAGCATAGTTCTTATAGCCCATCAGCTCAGCTTTCTCGGCGCGAAGCTTAGCGATCTCTACTACCACTGGGAATGTATTATAGCTGCGAGTACCATCTGTACGATGGATAGAAGCCTCATAAACACGCTTGCGCAAGTCGCGATTATCGAGCGAAGCCAGAATAGCCTGCTGAGTAGTATTCACGATAACGATAGCGTAAGGCACCTTGCTACCACGGCTCTCAGCATCCTTCTTGCACTGTGCAATATCGGCATCGCTAAGACCAGCAAGTTCCTCCTTAGTATTTACCCATACTACCGAGTTATTGGTAGCATCAGGCAGAAGATTACCCCACTGCTGCTGTAGATCGCTAATACGATTATTGATTTGCTCCATGCGAGCCTTCTTCTCCTTTGAAAGCAAAGCTCCACTGCGTACAAATCCCTTATAAGTCTCTTCTAGCAGACGCTTATCCTCACCCTTCAACTTCTTGTACTCATGATCGTATACATATTTTACACGGTCGAAAAGCTGCTGATTGAAAGCGATTTCATTTTCGAGCTGAGTAAGCAGAGGCATGACCTCTTTCTGAGTAGCAGCGATCTCAGGAGTCTTATCAGCACTGGTAAGACAGAAGAAGATGCTGGAAACACGATCGAGCAGGATACCGCTATTCTCGTAAGCGAGGATAGTATTCTTGAAATTAGGTTTCTGCTTGTTTTCTACGATTTTGCGGATAGCTTCGCGTTGATTACTGATACCTTCCTTCAAAGCTGGAAGATAATGCTCATACTTGATTTTACTGAAATCAGGAGCTCCGAAAGGCAGACTGCTTTTCTGCAGGAGCGGATTAGATTGTGCCATAGAAATCATTAGGGTAGATGATAGTCCTAACGTAACGAGGGCTCTTTTTACCTTTAAATTCATCGTACTTTAATTAATTAAAAAGTTGTGTTAGTTGGTGCAAAGATAGCATTTTTATTTGATATTCAATGCATTTTAGATAGTTTGTGTAATCGCGTGTAATGAAAAAAGGAGGGATGTGTAAGCCTGTGTAACGATTTAGTTGCCGATTTAGTCGATAAGTTCTACATTTGCATCGTGATCACAAGCAAACCCTATGTAAAAACAATTAAAAATTAAAATTATGAAAAGACTCATTTTTTATTTTATAGCAGCCATCATGTCGCTCACATCTACACAGGCCATGGCTCAGAACGAAGACATAGTATATGATGTAGTAGAGGTAATGCCTGAATATCCCGGTGGATTGGGAGAAATGATGCAGTATTTCAAGAAAAATATCAAATATCCGAAGGAGGCTCAGCAGAAGAAGATGGAAGGCAGAAGTCTGATATCATTCGTGGTAGAGAAGAATGGCAAGATTAGCGATGTAAAGGTAGCTAAAAGCTCGATAAAGATGTTTGACGACGAGGCCGTGAGAGTAGTAAGCAGCATGCCTGCATGGAAGCCTGGAAAGAAGAATGGAAAGGCTGTGCGCGTAAAATTTATGGTTCCTATTCAATTTAAAATGTAATTCTGCGTTTTAGCTTTAGATGGATAAATTAATCATATTATTATTAAGCATATTGACTATAGGCTGCACTTCAAGTAAGGAGCAGCCTTATAGCAGTAAACTGCTTGGCATCGAGCAGACGATAAAAGAAGGTAGTAATGATCTGCGCGCTGAACTTAGCAGAATGAAACTGAATGAGCAGAATTCATCGGCCGATTCAGCGCTACATGCTCTGCTGTATATGGAATGCTGTATGGAGCAGGAAATTACCTTTACCGACGATTCCATAGCTGATATCGCTATCCAGTATTATAATAATCATGATGATAACGACAGATTAGCAAGAGCTTATATCGCCAAGGCTATCAATAACAGAAAGCGCATGAACTACTTCACTGCTATTCAGAACGTTATGAAGGCGAAGTCGATAGCTAGCGGAGATGATCTGTGGACTAACTTTCTGATAGCTCGCGAGCTAGGTATCGAAAACTATCTGTCGGAACATTACGATGAATCCATCAAAAATCTGAAAATTTCGCTAGTTTACAGCAGTAAGCTGAAGCAAGGCAGAAATCTGCAGAACGACAACTGGATGTATCTGGCCAACTGCTATGATCGCATCAATAAGACGAATAGTTTTATGTATTGCATCAAGCAGATAAAAGGAGAAAAGACTGACAATGGAGCTGCCTACGGCAGAGTAAAGGCAGCGCTTGGTGACTATTATCTGAGGAAAGGAAATATCGATAAAGCCGAGAAATATCTAAGGGAAGCCATGGAATACGACTATACCCGAAAAGCCTCTTACTTATTAGGTAATATAGCTCAGGAAAAAGGAGAAATAGATCAGGCCATATACTTCTGGAAAGATGCCATTTCATCGTCGGATAGCCAGATTGCAGATGCCGCTGCCAATGCTATTCTGAAATACGATGACAGCAACGTGTTAGTGCTTAATATTCAGAACAAAAGCTATAAGTCGCTGATACAGAATATGAGCAGAAGCAAGGATGTAATCAACTATCAGACGCAGTTTGAAGCATCGCAGAAGCAGGAGAAGAATCTGCGCAATATCATTATCCTGCTCAGCATCGTTATCGTACTGCTTATCATGCTGCTCATCTTCTACATCTATTATCGACAGAAAATCAAGCTGTTCCGCCATCATATCAGCAATATCAACCAACAGTATATGGCTGATATCGATGCCTATAATAAAGCTCGAAATGATATTCAACTATTGGAAAAGAAAATCGCTGAATATCAAGAGGATAAATCGAAGCCTGAAGAGTGGAACATGCAGACCGACCTGCTCAACTCGGAAGCTATTCTGCATCTGCACAGACTGGCCTCAAGAGGAAGCGAAGCTACCACAGAAGACTGGAAGGAGATATCAGAGCTGCTAAGTCTTCAAGATGCCGATTTCATCAAGGAATTGGCTAGCCATCAAGAGATTACACAGAAGGAGCAGAATCTATGTCTATTGGTAAGATTACGCTTCATTCCATCGGAAATATCGGCGCTATTGGGCATCTCATCACAGAACGTAACGAATATGCGAGGAAGACTGCTGCTGAAGATGTATAATAAAAAAGGTGGCGCCAGAGAATTTGACACCACCATTCGTTCTATTTAATCTTCACTGTAGTTAGAATCGAGCGCAACATGGAATTCATAATCAGCGTATCCATCAGCTTTCAGCTCAGCTAAGAATCTGTCTCTCAGTGCTTCAGGATTCTCCACCTCATATTCAGGCATAATATCAAAATAGATGATATGATTGGTGAAATCGCAGTAGAAGCCATGCGCTGAATGGATATCCTTATGATTGAAAGCGCGCTGGATAATATCCTTCTGCATGCGCGAAGCAGGAGTATCGCCTGTATTGATAGCATATACGCCGATGGTAGCGATGATTCCGAACTTCTGATTCAATCGCTCAGCTATACGACGGTCGAGACATTGAATATCGCTAGCTGTCAATGTATCCAGCACATTTACATGTAAGGAACCGATAATCGTATCTGGTCCATAGGTGTGCATGATAACATCGAATACTCCGTGAACTTCAGAAAAGCTCATGCACTCCTGCTTGATCTGATTGACGAAATCGGAAGAAATACGAGCTCCAAGTAACTGAGTGATAGGAGATTTGAGCATCTCTACACCCGACTTGATAATGACAAGCGAGATGATAGTTCCCAGGATTCCATCGACAGAAATATTCCAGACTAACATAACGATAGCAGATACAAGTGTAGCAAGCGTAATCACTGCATCGAAGGTAGCATCAGCTCCGCTAGCTATCAGCGCATCCGACTTGACCTCCTCGCCTACCTTCTTGACATATCTTCCCAATATCAACTTCACGATGATAGCTATGATAATGATAGCCAGCGTATAAGAAGTATAGGAAGGCTCGGTAGGATCAAAGATTTTTTTGACCGACTCTACCAGCGAAGAAATACCAGCTACAAGCACGATAACAGCAATGATAATAGCCGAAAAATACTCGATACGACCATGGCCATAAGGATGCATGCGATCGGCAGGCTTCTCGCTGAGATGAGTGCCTACAATAGTAATGACAGAGGAAAGCGCATCGCTAAGATTATTGACTGCATCCATAATGATCGCTATCGAATTAGCAAGCAATCCGATGACAGCCTTGAACACTGCAAGAAATACATTGGCTACAATACCAATGACACTAGTACGTACAATTTTTTTACTTCTATCCATGTTTATTGCGAATTTTCGGATGCAAAGGTAAAAATAATTTTTGTAATTCAGATAGTTTTGAGTAACTTTGCAGCCGTTTAGGTAAAAAGAAAAGCGCAATAGTGCGCTGATATAATAAATTAACTAATAAATGTACAAAACAACATTCCAAAAGCGCGAAGCCTTGAAATTCAAGCACTTCTCTCGTAAGGGATACTCTCTCTTCAGCGTATTGGGAAAAGAGGTACTTGTAGGTACATTGAGCGTTGCCACCCTTAGCCATGCTAAGGCTAACGGTATCGCTATCGATGTAGACAAGATTACTTCTGATTCCACATTCTACGGCAGTGAGCAGAATCTCGACGAAGTGGATGTGACGGCATCGCGAGCCCCTCTGAGTCAGGCTCAGCAGGCTAGAATGGTAACTGTACTGAGCAGCAAGGAGATTGCGCAGGCGCCAGTACAAAGTATCAACGACCTCATCAAATACGCATCCGGCGTAGACGTACGACAGCGTGGACCTATTGGTGCACAGACAGATGTAAGCGTAAGAGGAGGTAATTACGAGCAGATTACCATTCTGCTGAACGGTATCAACATTAATGATCCGCAGACAGGTCACAACGCTTTCGATTTCCCATGCGATATTAAGGATATCGAACGCATCGAAGTTCTGGAAGGACCTGCTGGAAGAGTTTACGGAACTTCATCGCTGCTTGGAGCGATAAACATCGTAACCAAGACTCCTGTAAAATCATCTATTCAAGCACATCTGGACGGTGGAAGCTATGGCTACATGAACAGTGGAGCACGACTGAGCTATGCTCATGGAAACTGGGGACATGCTGTATCGGGTAACTATACGCGAAGCGATGGATACTCGAGAAGCAAGGCCAATAAGCTGAATTCGGATTACTATGGCTTAAAGGCTTTCTATCAAGGCTTTTACAACGACGAGAGCGTCGACGTAAAGTGGCATGCAGGAGTAAGTTCGAGAGGATTCGGAAGCAATACCTTCTACAGCAGCTACAGCGATGAGCAGTATGAGCATACCTTTAAATCGTATACAGCGATACAAGCTGAAAACAAGATAGGTAAGCTACACTTCAAGCCATCGATCTACTGGAACAGAACAATGGACAGATGGGAACTATTCCACGACAATGCAGATGCCTATCCATTCAACTATCATCGTACAGACGTGTATGGTGTGAATCTGAATGCATATTTCGACTGGACATTAGGACGAACTGCCTTCGGAGCAGAATTGAGAAATGAAGACCTCGTAAGCGGTAATCTAGGAGAAAAACTTACTAATCCCAAACATATACACGGTACAAGCAGAGACTATGAATACGGACTGAACAGAACTAACGTGCAATTCGTATTAGAGCACAATATCCTGCTTGATAACTTTACACTCAGTGCAGGTCTTATCGCTGTAAAAAACAGCTGGTCGGAGATGAATATGCAGGTATATCCAGGAGTGGATGCCAGCTATCATATCGGAAAAAACTGGAAGATCTACGCCAGCTACAATTCATCACTGAGAATGCCTAGCGCTACCGAATTGTACTATAATTCAAAAGGTTACAACGCCAACAGAAATCTGAAGCCTGAAGAATTATCGGCAGTGGAAGGAGGAGTAAAATATCAGTCGAACGGTATCGCTGGTAAAGCTAGTATCTATCATAATCACATGAAGAATCTGATAGACTGGATTATCGATACCAACTCGAGCGATATGACACTTACTACCACCAACTTCGGAGTAATCAATGCTGTAGGTGTAGAGACAGCTCTTGCCTTTGAATTCAACAAGCTGATACCATCGCAGAATATCCTAAAGCGACTGGATATCAACTATGCATGGATCAATCAGGACCAGAAGAAATACGAAGGTATTACAAGTATGTATGTGCTTGAGTATCTACGCAATAAGCTAACTGCCAACTTACAGGTACATATCTGGAAGAACCTGAACATGGGATTGAATTATCGCTATCAGAAGCGCAACGGAAGCTATGCAGATGGTAAAGATGCAGATGGCAATGCTATCATCAGAAAATACTCGCCATATAGCGTGCTCGACTCCAAGCTATCCTGGGATGAAGAGAAATATAGCATCTATGCTAATTTCAATAATCTTACCGCTCATCGCTATCGCGATTTCGGAAGACTGAAACAGCCAGGACTATGGTTTATGGCCGGTGCATCTATCAATCTGAATCTATAAGATGATGAAGCAAATCTTACTTTCTTGCATCTTGTTTCTTGCAATAAGCTTTACGGCAAGTGCACAGGTGAGAAATATCCATGGCGATTTCGCTCAGCTACAGGAAGGCGACTTGCTATTCTACTACTCCAGCAAGAATAATCCGATAACGGATGTGACCGACGGAATAGACGGAAAGCTGATAAGCCATGTAGCTATCTTCCACCGAGATAGCGATAAGGAATATGCTCTGGAAGCTACGCACAGAGGAGTAGTGCTCACTCCAAAGGACAGCATTCTGAAGCATAGAAAAGATGCGCACATCATTGTAGGAAGACTTCGCGACAACTCGAACGTAGAGCAATCCGTAAGATATGCTATGAGATATATTGGAAGACCATACGACTTCTATTTCGATGAAGGCGACAGCGCTATCTACTGCAGCGAACTGGTGCAGATATCCTACAGAAAACGAGACGGAAGCCTCATCTTCAACGCTATACCGATGAGCTTTCACGATCATAGCGGAAAGATTATCGAATACTGGAAAAAGTATTACGCTAAGGCTGGAAGAAGCGTTCCTGAAGGAGCTCCAGGAAGTAATCCAGGAGATTTATCGCAAAGAAAAGAAGTAAAAATACTCTATCAGCTCTACTAAAGTAGAGAAAAACAGTACCATATTGGTTTAATTACGATTTTATTCGTAATTTTGCAGCCAATATGGTACTAAATTATATTTGGATTGCATTTTTCGTTATTGCATTCATCTTTGCAATAATCGGTTTGGCAATGGGTGACACTACTATCTTTCAGAAGATCGTAGACTCCACATTCGATTCATCAAAAAACGCCTTCGAGATTTCTCTTGGACTTACTGGTGTATTAGCGCTATGGCTAGGCATTATGAAAATCGGAGAAAAAGCTGGCGTTGTAAATGTACTCGCTCGTATCCTGAGCCCTGTATTTACCAAGTTATTCCCTGATATTCCTAAGAATCATCCAGTTATGGGTAGCATCTTTATGAATATCGCAAGTAATATGCTTGGCCTCGACAATGCAGCTACTCCTACAGGACTGAAAGCTATGCAGCAGATGCAGGAGCTGAACACCAAGAAGGATACAGCTACCAATCCAATGATTATGTTCCTGGTACTCAACACATCAGGACTTACCATTATTCCAACTACTATCCTGGCCTTCCGCGCATCCTACGGAGCAGCCACACCTACCGATGTATTCATCCCTATCCTACTCGCTACTGTAGTAGCTACTCTGGCAGGTATCATTCTTACATCGGCATGGCAGCGCATCAACATCTTCCAGCCTGTATTATTAGCTGTACTGGGAGGCCTCATCGCCTTTACAGGACTGATTATCTGGGGATTCGGACAGATGGACAAAGATACCATGTCGACCGTAACTGGAGTAGCAAGCAATCTGATACTCCTGGGAATCATCATGAGCTTTATCCTTGCAGGATTCTTCAAGAAAATCAATGTCTACGATGCATTTATCGAAGGAGCTAAGGAAGGCTTTACCACTGCTGTGAAGATCATTCCATATCTTGTAGCTATCCTAGTAGGCATCGGCGTATTCAGAGCCTCAGGAGCTATGGATATGCTTATCAATGGCATAGCATGGTGTGTAGAATCTTGCGGACTGCCAACAGATTTCGTTCCAGCTCTGCCGACTGCATTCATGAAGCCACTATCGGGTTCAGGAGCCAGAGGATTGATGCTCGAAGCTATGAAGAACTATGGTCCTGATAGCTTTGTAGGAAGACTGAGCTGTCTGTTCCAAGGCTCTACAGATACTACATTCTACATTCTTGCAGTCTACTTCGGATCAGTCAACATCAAGTACACACGTCATGCAGTATCATGCGGATTACTCGCTGACTTAGCGGGAGTTATCGCAGCAATCATCATCTGCTACCTCTTCTTCGGAGCATAATAAGAAAAATTGAAACAATAACATATAATGGCAACTTTAAAATCACTCGCTAAGGATACCGCCATCTACGGACTAAGTAGTATTGTAGGACGATTCCTCAACTATTTACTCGTGCCACTCTACACAGCAAAAATCAGCGCTGCCAGTGGAGGTTATGGCGTAATTACCAATGTGTATGCCTATACAGCACTGCTTTTGGTGCTGCTGACATTCGGAATGGAAACTACATTCTTCCGCTTTGCCAACAAAGAAGGCGAAAACGGAGACAAAGTATATGGTACCACACTATGGACAGTAGGTGGACTATCAGCTATCTTTGTAGCACTAGTGCTGATTTTCCTCAATCCAATCTCTGCATTCCAAGGATATGCCGATCATCCAGAGTATATCGCAACAATGGCTATTACTGTAGCTATCGACTCTGTACTCTGTATCCCATTCGATTACCTGAGATTGAAGAGTCGTCCTATCAAGTTTGCAGGTATCAAACTGATCAATATCGCAATGCTGATTTCATTGAACTTGATCGCTTTCCTGTGGATAGGCGTAACAGACGTAAAATGGGTATTCTATATCAACCTATTCTGCTCTGCTTTCCAGATCATCCTATTGATGAGTGAGATTCGCGGATTTGCATTCGGATTCGACAAGGCATTGCTCAAGCGTATGCTAGTGTATTCATGGCCTATCCTGGTATTAGGTATTGCAGGTATTCTGAATCAGACTGCTGATAAAATTCTCTTCCCATACATCTATGATGGCAGTGATGCACACGCACAGCTGGGTATCTATGGAGCAGCATCTAAGATTGCGATGATCATGGCAATGATTACCCAGGCCTTCCGCTTTGCTTATGAACCATTCGTATTCGGTCAGCAGAAGGACAAGGACAACAAGAAGATGTATGCAGCAGCAATGAAGTATTTCATTATCTTCACGCTGCTGGCCTTCCTCGTTGTAGTAGGCTATCTGGATGTGCTGAAGTACATTATCGGAAAGGATTACTGGAGTGGACTGAAGGTAGTGCCTATCGTGATGGCAGCAGAAATCATGATGGGAGTATACTTCAATCTCAGTTTCTGGTATAAACTCATTGATAAGACTATCTGGGGAGCTATCTTCTCGGGTATCGGATGTGCAGTGCTGATTGTCATCAACATAATCTTCGTTCCAAAATACGGCTATATCGCCTGTGCCTGGGGAGGATTTGCTGGATATGGTGTAGCCATGCTCATCTCTTACATCGTAGGACAGAAGTACTACCCTATCAATTACCCTATTAAGGATATTACATTATATATCGTAGTATCAGCTATATTATTTATAGCTATCAGCTTCAGTAATGACAACCTATCTACAATTGCTGCATTAGCTGCAAATACACTGCTCATCATTGGTTTCTTAGGCTTTATCGTAAAGCGCGACTTCCCATTGAGCAGTCTTCCTGTAATCGGAAAACATTTTAGAAAATAAAATAATAACGAGAAATTTATGAAAAGAAAAAAATTAAAACTAGCAGGCTTACTTTCGCTAGCATTATTGAATCTATCTATCCAGACAGCTAAGGCTGACGAGGGTATGTGGACTCTCTATAATCTGCCTCAGCAAGTATATCAGACGATGCAAGGCTATGGATTTGAGGTTCCTTACGATGCTCTCTATAAAGGCGACACTTCATTAAAAGCAGCAGTTGTTAACTTCTCAGGATACTGCTCAGGAGTAGTAGTATCTCCTGATGGACTGGTATTTACCAATCACCACTGTGGATTTGAGTCTATCCGCTCACATTCTACCGTAGAGCATGACTATATGCTCAATGGCTTCTACGCTAAATCTTATGCAGAAGAGCTGCCTAACGAGGGTATGTTTGTAAGCTTCATGGTAGACCAGAAGGATATTACAGAGCGCGTAAATGCTTTAGGCCTGGACAAGATGAGCAGCGATCAGAAAGAGAATGCTATCGACTCTTTGCAGCAGGTACTTACAGATGATGTAAAAAAGAACGACTCTACTCTACATGTAGAAATCGATGCATTCTTTGAAGGCAACAAGTGGTATGCTACTACTTATCAGAAGTTTGACGACCTTCGTCTGGTATTTGCTATTCCAAAGAGCATGGGTAAATTCGGAGGAGAGACCGACAACTGGATGTGGCCTCGACAGACCTGCGATTTCTCTGTATTCCGCATCTATGCTAACAAAGACAATAAACCAGCAGCATATAATAAGGACAATGTACCATACCATCCAAAGAGATGGGCACAGGTAAGTCTGCAGGGATATAAAGATACCGACTATGCCATGACTATCGGATATCCAGGCAGCACAGAGCGCTATCTGTCAAGCTATGGTATCAAGGAAATGCGCGATGGAGAAAACGCTGTACGCGCTCAGGTACGCGGTGTGAAGCAGGAAGTAATGACTAAGCACATGCGCGCCAGCGAAGCTGTACGTATTAAATATGACAGCAAATTTGCTCAGAGTGCTAACTACTGGAAGAATTCTATCGGTATGAACAAATGTATCGACTCTATCGGTATCATCAATCAGAAGAAAGAATACGAGGACAGAATCGAGAAATGGCAGAAAACATCTGGCTATCTGAAAGATAAGCTCGACTTTGCAAAGATGAAGAATATGTATGAAAAGCGATTTGAAGCTCTTTATACCTATATGAATATCTGGGAATCTTTCGGTAGAACCAATGAATTTGCAACTCGCGCTCAGAGACTTGACCGCATGGAAGTAAAAGGTCCTGCTAAAAATAAGAAGAAGCAATATATCGAATTCAAGGACAATAGCGAGGAATGGGATGAAGCACTCGACAAAGAGGTATTTGCTACCATGCTGAAGAACTATCGCAAGCAGGTAAAGGCTAAGTATCTGCCTAAATTCTATGCTCTTATCGACAAGAAATTCAATGGCGATTACGCTAAATACGTAGACTATCTCTATGCCAACAGCTTTATTATGCACAGCGGTGAGGAGATTTACATCAACAAGAAAAACTATCTGAAAGACCCAGGTGTAAACTTTGGTCTCGACTTGCTGGAAGTAATGGGTGATTTGCGTGCAGATCTCTCTGAATATGGAGATAGCATTGCTGAGCAGGAGAAGTATCTCTGCG
>REGX01365407.1_pt1 | contig 13198 bp, 13 predicted proteins | sample 2276321 | NCBI WGS metagenome assembly REGX01 (sample SAMN08335021, study PRJNA423103) | bovine gut metagenome | biome: bovine gut metagenome; feature: rumen; material: feed digesta; isolation source: rumen digesta from from 15 high feed efficiency cows and 15 low feed... | host: Bos taurus ... | reverse complement strand
GTCATTATGGTAGCTGCGGGCATCAAAGCCCTCGCTTTATTTCTTAAGGGGTCTCCGACCCCATACCCGGGTTTCAAGGACATTGCAGAGCGAAGCCTTGCAAAACATTCCGCACCAAGCGTTAAGAAATTGGAGCGATTTTGAAAATATATGAGTCGAGCAAGCGAAGCGGCAAGTTTACGAATAAACGAGAGTTGTCCGAGGGTGAAAAACGAGTTTTCAAGTTATTTTCAAAATCGCTTCAATTTTAGCCGAGCTCAGGACGATTTACGTTTTCTTCTTTGGTTAAGCTTCTTCTTTTACACCAAGAAGAAATGAACATACTCAGCCGACAAAGCATTGGGGTCACGAGTCATGGGTCATGAGTGGTGACTGATGATCGATGATCGATGCTGCAAGCAGCCTAGAGTTCCTCCCCTTCGGGGAGGTTAGGTGGGGTTATAGGTGGGGTTACCAACTCTTTCTCCAATTCCTCAAGACTTTTCCCCTTCGTCTCTGGAAGCCTCAGCAGGAATACTACGAAGCCCAGCAGACAGACACAACTGTAGATCCAGAAGGTGCCATAGCTGCCTAGATGCTGATTGAGGAACGGGAAGGTATAGGTGAGTGTGGAAGAACCTACCCACAACGCGAAGGTGCAGGTGGCTACAGCTATCGCCCTCACATTATTCGGGAATAATTCTGATATCAGCACCCAAGTACATGGTCCGAGTGTCATTGCATAGCAGGCGATGGCAGCTACCACCAAAACTACCATTCCCACTCCTGTTACCTGGAAATAATAGCAGGCGCCTAGGATGGCATAGATGCCCATCAAACCTCCTGCTCCTAAGAGCATCATCGTGCGACGTCCCCATTTGTCGATGGTGAAGATCGCAAGGATGGTGAATATTACATTGGCAACGCCTGTTACTACTATATTAAAGAGCACATCGCCTACCTCATATCCGGCACTTTGGAAGATTTCCTGTGCATAGTTGAAGATGACATTGGTGCCACACCACTGCTGAAATACAGCGATGAAGATGCCCAACAACATCACCTTACGGAAAGGTCGGGTGAGCAAGGTGGAAAGACCTGCCGCACTTGCAGCCTCAGCATTGGCACGCTCGATGGAGGTCATTTCCTCTCGGGCATAGTCGCTGCCTCCTATCTTCTCAAGGATGTGCATCGCCTTTTCTGAGGATTGCTTTCCTTTCAGAGCTAGCCATCTAGGACTCTCTGGGATGAAGAGGGCAAGAACAAAGAAGAAGACTGCAGGTACAGCTGCTGCCCAGAACATCCATCTCCAGCCCATCTGTGCATTCCAACTCTCTAGGACGATTACGCCCCCTTCGATGTCATCAGCTATGAGCCAGTTGGTGATTTGAGCGCCAAGAATTCCTAGAACGATTGTCATCTGATTGAGACTCACCAGTCTTCCTCGAATCTTTGAGGGTGCTACCTCGGCTATATACATCGGCGACAAACCGCTGGCCACACCTATTCCTATTCCACTTACAAAGCGGGCGAAGAGGAACGCATTGAAGTTATTGAAGGCGCCTGTTGCTATCGCCGAGAAAAAGAAGATGAGTGAGGAAAGTATCAACAGTTTTCTGCGACCTATTCGATCGGCCAGACTACCGCAGATGGAGGCTCCTATCATGCAGCCCAACAATGCCATAGTCATTGCTAATCCTTGATTGGCAGCACTATCCGTGATGCCGAAATAAACTTCGTAAAAAGGCTTAGCACCCCCGATAACGACCCAGTCGTAACCAAACAACAGTCCACCGAAAGCAGCCACCACACAAATGAAATAGATAAATCTCTGGTTCAAGGCTCTCATTGTTTTAATTAGATTGTATAAGTTACCCACAAAGATAGAGGAAAGGAATGAATTGTAAGCATATATACTGTTAATATATGTTACTGTATAGTTGTGAGCCCGCCGACATCGATATAAATGTAAAGGACTTAAGATGGACGCATTCTTCAGTACAAGCAACTGCGGCCCTGAAGAAACAAATAACGCAGCATCTAGGGATACTGCGTTATTATTATAGTTTTTCTATTTCTGCAATGCTTAAGCCAGATGCTGTGAAGATAGTTTCCAATGGAATACCCACTGCTTTAAGTTTTTGAGCCATAGCTTTCTTTCCTTGCTCTACAGCTTCTTTCTTATCCTGTCAATAGCATCCTCGTAGGCCAGTCGATCACGGTAAATGCGAAGAGCATGGTCATACACTTTTTGCTTCAATAGATACAAATAATGTTAGCGTTTCTAATGTGCTTTACTTAGTAAATCCTTTACGGAAGCTTTCATTGCAGGGAAAGAGAAAGTATTCACTACACATTTACCATCGCTATCAAAAACTAGAAAATTCGGTAACTTTGATAATGTTTTATAAGCTTTCCTCACATAAGTTCCTTCTTTCTTAGGCAGAAGATGGTGAATCATATTATCTTTTGTTAGCCCATAATCAAGAATACGCACTTTCCACTCCTTTATACCTGTATTAAAAGCAAGGAAAAGAAATACTGGATCATCCTTCGAATACTGTCTTGCTAACTTTTTCATTTCAGACAACTCATTTATACTTACGCCACAAGTAGCTCCCCAAAAATCGACAAATACCATTCTTCCTTTATAGGGGGCGATCATTTTCTTTACGATTTCCTCTCCATCGGTCATTCCCTTAAAATCAATACTGTCGGATTTCGGAACAAATTCTTTCACCTTCCTGGAAATTTTAATTCTTTTGTTATTGTACATTTCCAAATCATGCAACAACATTGGATTCTTGATTTGTTCACGATATTGTCGAAGAAGATCTGCAGGAAGTGAATCCAACCTGTTGACTGCAGTATGGAAAGCATCTGCTGACATCACTAAGGTTCTAAAATCCTCATCTGCATTTATTTGAGTGAGAACCTCAGAAACATTAGCTTTACGACGAAGATAATGAAAAAAGTCAAATATAGACTTGCCATCCTTGTCCCATAACGTGTAAGGCTTCTCGAAACTCGGTAGTATTTTAGTCATTATCAAATCCTGCATGGGCGCTTCGTAATAAGGCCTTCCTGCAATTCCTGCTTCTCTAGCCATACGTATAAAAGTTGCTTCAACTCCATGAATGCCCATTCGATGAAATTTGAAAAAACGATTGGAGAGCAAAGGTTTACTCTTTTTAAGGCTATCCAAACGTTCCATGGCGCATTTTCTTGCCGATTCCAACTGCTCAGGAAGCAAATTCGCATTTGTCTTTTTTTGGGCTATCAGATCGTAAACACCAAATAATTCTTTAGGTGTAAACCAATTAGAGGCTAATTCGTTCATAATGCGGCTTTTCTTTCCCATGAATATTCTCTGAACATTCTGGAAATCATATACCATATAATACGTTTCTCCTGGTTCAACAGGCATTCTAAATTGATATGGATTATCCAACGAGCAGGTAGTGGAATTGAATATAGGAAGTTTTATCTGAAAACGACCAATTGAATCCGGACGAACTATCAGATGAATCTCTCTTTTTGGAGCAACAAGTCCAGATAGAAATTGGTCATAATATGCATGTACATTCTTATCATTAGAAGGAGAATGTCTCACCCATCCTATAATAGTAGCAGTATCAACCTTATATCCATTATCTGCAAAATCCAGTTCCTTATCCCTTTTCGGATAATCAGGAAGATTTCCTGTAAATACAGAGCATGAATATTTCTTTCCATCAATGACAAACTTTCGCTTGCCATTCTTCTTCACGCCAACATTAATCAGAATTTGTTTCTTTCCATTCGAAATTGCCAGTTCATTGTCTTTCTTCTGAGCACCCTCCACATAATTCCAGAACTGACAATCGTAGACTACACCCTCGGGATAGATTCCAAGGAGCCAATCACCACTCTTATCATCTCTCCAAGTAGTGTTGGGCATTTCTATCAAAGCAGGATTTCTAAACTGATCATCTTTGTCGGATTGCATCGCATTAATTTCTAGTGTACATAAGATAGCAAGTAACCCCAAAATTAGTTTTTTCATTATATTCTATAATTTAAGTTTCAAACGACAAAAGTAATAATTTTGTCAATACTCGATATACTTTTATGTTACAAATAGTTTATAATTTGTATCAAACGATATATTATTTTTTCGCGATTAAACTATAAGATTGAAGAAACAGCACGATTATTTTGCAGAGATGACATCAACAAGATAACCATTTTCTCACTCAGAATTCAACATTATTTATTACCTTTGCACCCGATTATACAAAAGCAATAAGATTTTAGAAAACAATGGGTTATATTCTCGACATCCTTCTGCTCTCCGTAGCACTGGCTATGGACTGCTTCACGGTTAGTATTGTGAGCGGCGTTATCCTCAATAAATACTGGTGGCGCGTAATTCTCACCATGAGTTTCCTCTTCGGACTCTTTCAGGCTGCAATGCCTTTCCTCGGATGGCTGGGAACCAATCAGTTTGCCGAATATATCGAGGCCTACGACCACTGGATAGCCTTCGCGCTGCTCGCCTTCCTGGGCACCCGTATGATCAAGGAATCGTTTTCCCCTGAGGAAGAGCAGAAATTCAATCCCGCCAATCTGAAAACGCAGTTGGTAATGGCCGTTGCCACCAGCATCGATGCCCTCGCCATCGGCATCTCGTTTGCATGTACGGGCTATCGCACCATCCGTCAGCTTGCCTTCCCACTGCTCGCCATCGGCATCGCCTCCTTCCTCTTCGGAGTGCTAGGCCAGCACCTCGGCATCCACTTCGGAAATGCTATCCGCAAGCGAATACGCCCAGAACTTCTAGGAGGAATCATCCTTATATTTATAGGTATCAAAATTCTCATCACTCACCTCTCGGGAGAAGCATAAACAAAATTGTTTCATACAGTTTTCTATGAATAAAATTTGGAAGATTAAGAAAGATTTGCTAAGTTTGCAGAAAAATCAATAATATGACAACAATTGAATTAAAGTCTTCATTATTAGATTCTATAAAAGACATCAATGATGCTGAATTTATTCGGAAAATTAGTCGCTATGTGAAGAAAGCAATAATTGATTCACAAAAAAATAAGATAACTAAAGCAGACTTAATCATTTCACCTGAAGCCCTGGCGATTGTAAACGGACTTAAGGGTGGAAAAGCTATTGATGATAAAAATGAATATCGAAAGCATTTGGAGGAAAAATATAAATGATACATGCTTTTCTAGACACAAATGTTCTCGTTGACTATCTAGCCCAACGAGAGGAATTCTTTGAGAATGCAGCAATAATCATCAGCTTAGCTATTCAAAAGAAGATTAAACTATCAGTAGCATCAATGTCATTTGCTACAGCAAGTTATCTTATGGAAAAACATTATAATAACAATTCTGCTGCTATAAAACTTGCTATTTCAAATTTTATCAAATATACAGATATTACTGTAGTTGATAAAAAAACTATCGAAGGATGCATATCTTCTGGATTTAAAGATTTTGAACTGTCATCTATCCCAGCTGTAGATCCAACAGAATTTCTTCGAATTATCACTCAATAAATTCTCATCACCCACCTCTCGGGAGAAGCATAAACATCTCGATTTTATTCAGCCAAAAATTGTTTGCGCACAAAACGTTAACGGCCGTTAAAGAATGAACACCTTTTCGATTTTTCACTTATATTTGTTGTCATAGAAGCACAAAATATATAAATCGAAAAATCGTTGAACCTGTAAAAACACAACAGACTATGAGGAAATTCATTCTATTAATGCTACTGCTGCTTAGCATAGGCGTAGATAGCATCTCAGCGCAAAACGTTTACATCGCCACATCAAACGGAGCAGTAGCCTATCACAAGACAAAGGATTGCGGATATCTGAAGAATTCCAGCAATGTGAAATCTGTTTCAACTTCGGAAGCCGAAAAACTTGGCCGACATGCCTGCTCTTCGTGCTATGGAAAGGAGGAAGCGAAAGCTTCTGCCAAGGCTGTAAAGAATAAAATCGACAAGAAAGCGATGAAGGCTAAGGAAAAAGCCGATGAAGCTGCAGAAAAGGCTGCCGAAAAAGAGGCCGAGGCTAACAAGAAACTAGCTGAAAAGAAGGCAAAAGCTGATAAGAAAGCTGCTGAGGAAAAGGCAAAGGCTGACAAGAAAGCAGCTGAAGAGAAGGCAAAGGCTGATAAGAAAATAGCAGAGGAAAAAGCCGAGGCTGCAGAAAAGGCTGCTGAGAAAAAAGCTAAGGCTGACGAGAAAATGGAAAAGGCTCACAAAAAAGCAGCCAAAAAAGATGCAGAAATAGCAAAGAAAACTGCCGAGGAAAAGGCCGAAGCAGCAGAAAAGGCTAAAGCGAAAGCCGATAAGGAAAAGGCTAAAGTGAACAAGAAAGTAGCCGAGGAGAAAGCTGAAGCTGCAGAAAAAGCTGCAAAGGCTAAGGCAAAAGCCGATAAGGAAAAGGCCAAAGTGGACAAAAAGGTAGCCGAGGAAAAAGCAGAAGCTGCTGAAAAGGCTGCTGAGAAAAAGGCGAAAGCTGACGAAAAGGCTGCTAAAGCAAAGGAAAAGGCCGAAAAGGAAAAAGCTAAGGCTGAAAAAGAAAAGGCTAAACTAGCCGAGGAAAAGGCCGAAAAGGCTAAGGAAAAGGCGGAAAAGGCTGCCGAAAAGAAAGCTAAGGCGGAAAAGGATAAAGCCAAGGCTGAAAAGGAAAAAGCTAAGGCCGACAAGGAAAAAGCTAAGGCCGCCAAGGAAAAAGCTGAAAAGAAGGCCAAGGCTGAGAAAAAAGCTAAAGCCGAAAAGAAAGAGGCTAAGGAAAAGGCTGAGAAAAAAGCCAAAAAGGAAAAGCAAGAAGGACTCTCCTCTTCTTCAAAGAAAGACACTAAGAACACGGCTAAACAGGCTACCAAGGATAGCAAGAAATAGTCTTCGAGTAAAGACAAGGCCGACAAAGACTAAAATACATTTAATTAACAAGATATGGAAAGTTCTTTCGGATACTGCTTTCGCAGAATTCCGGAAGAACTTTTCTAGTTTATATTAAGTCAAGTATTTAACCAGAATTATTCATAGAAAAGCAAATTTCAAAATACTTCTCCCCCGCTTGTGGGGGAGATTGAGAGAGGGTATGCCACGCAAATTAAGCAGCAAAGCTAATTATTATAAAATGCAAATAAACATTGCTCGTGGCATACCCTCTCTTTGATCTCCACCGCAAGCAGGGGAGAAAAGCAAGGGAAAAGCATTTGTGAATTAGCCAAGCTAAGTAACAAAATATAGAAACTTCTTCCAGATTTCTACGCAAGCACTATCGGGAAGAACTTTTCTAATTTATTTAAATCAACTATTTAAATGTGCCTCAACGATTTATGTCCATTTTTTTTGGTTTTTCAAAATAAAAGCGTATCTTTGCGTTCAACATAAAAAAATCGTGTTAAATTAATATGACTGTTAATAACATTCCTGTTTTGCTGCTTACTGGTTATCTTGGCAGCGGCAAGACTACTCTCGTTAATCGCATCCTTGCCAACAAAAAGGGTATTAAGTTTGCTGTAATTGTAAACGATATTGGCGAGGTGAACATCGATGCTAATCTGATTGAGGCTGAAGGAATTGTCGGACAAAAGGACGACAGCTTAGTGGCTCTTCAGAATGGCTGCATCTGCTGCACACTCAAGATGGACTTGGTTCAGCAGTTGAGCGAAATCGTAGATATGAAGAAATTCGACTACATCGTTATAGAGGCCAGCGGTATCTGCGAGCCTGCTCCTATCGCTCAGACTATCAGTGCTTATCCTCAGCTCTACCCTGATTTCGCCAAGAATGGTGCCGCAAAGGTGGATGCTATCGTTACCGTAGTGGATGCAAAGCGCATGGTGGATGAGTTCGACAAGGGCAACGCGCTGATGAGCAAGGACTTCGGCGAGGACGACCTGCAGAGTCTGGTTATCCAGCAGGTGGAATTCTGTAATATGATTCTCCTTAACAAGGCATCCGAGGTTTCTGCCGACGATCTCGCAAAGGTGAAGGCTATCCTCCGTGAACTTCAGCCACATGCCGAGATTCTGGATTGCGACTATGGCGAGGTGGATCTCGACAAGATTATAAATACCAACCTCTTCGACTTCGAGAAGGTGGCTACTTCGGCTCGATGGATCGAGGCGGTAGAAGCCGACGAGGACGATCTGGAAAATGAGGAAAGTGGTGAGGCGCTGGAATATGGCATCGAGACTTTCGTATATACCAACCGCCGACCTTTCGACCTTGGCAAATTTGATGAACTGGTGGCTCGCAAGTGGCCAAACAACATCATCCGATGCAAGGGTATGTGCTATTTCAAGGATGAGCCTGAGACCTGCTATGTTTTCGAACAGGCTGGAAAACAGCTCGGATTGAGAAATGCCGGACAGTGGTATGCCACAATGCCAAAAGATGAGCTCGAGGCATTTATGGAGAAGAACCCACGCCTTCGCAAGGATTGGGATGAAACCTATGGCGACCGCACTCAGAAGCTCGTATTCATCGGACAGCATCTCGACAAGGAGGCTATCACCAAGGAACTCGAGTTCTGTCTGGAAGACTAATATATGATAAAGCTGAATCTGCCCGACTTCGACATCAAGCTGAGTGGCACACAAGAAAAGCCGAAAATATTCGACATTCTTCGCCGCCGCTTCATCGCATTGACTCCCGAGGAATGGGTGAGACAACATTTCATACATTACCTCATTGGCCATAAGGGCTACCCTGCCCCTCTCATGGCCAATGAGGTGAAACTAAAAGTTGGCGACAAGAACCTAAGAGCCGACAGCGTGCTCTATACAAGGGACTTAAAGCCACGGATGATTGTGGAATACAAAGCGCCACACATCAGCATCACGCAGAAGGTTTTCGACCAGATAACGGTATACAATATGCTGCTGCACGTCGACTACCTGGTGGTGAGCAACGGAATGCAACACTACATCTGCAAGATGAACTATGAAGACAATACATACACTTTTATAAGAGAAATACCCGACTATAGCGACCTTTGAAAAAGGGTTGACTAGAAGCCTTAAAATAAATAATATAGGAGAACCAAAACCATGAGACAACTAAAAATACAGAAAAGCATTACAGGGCGTTCAGACGAAGCCCTGAGCAGTTACCTCAGTGAAATCAGCAAGATTCCTATGATCACTGCCGAGGAGGAATCTGACCTTTCCCGCGAGATACAGAAAGGCGGAAAGGGTGCAGAAAAGGCAAAGGAAAGACTGGTAATGGCAAATCTGCGATTTGTAGTTTCCGTTGCCAAACAGTATCAGCACAAGGGGCTCACCCTTACCGATCTCATCGACGAGGGTAATATCGGTTTGGTGAAAGCAGCCGAGAAATTCGACGATACCCGAGGTTTCAAGTTCATTTCCTATGCCGTTTGGTGGATTCGCCAGAGCATAATGCAGGCACTTGCCGAGCAGAGCCGTTTGGTGCGTCTTCCTCTCAACCAGGTAAGTGCAATCCAGAAGATAAATAACGAAATCGCCAAGTTCGAGCAGGTACATCTTCGCAAGCCATCGGCCGAGGAGATAGCCGAACTTACAGAGCTCGATATTGACAAGGTGGACAAGGCGATGAACGCCAACAACCACGAGATGAGTATTGATGCTCCTATCGGCGATGATGATGAAAATAATTCGATGGTGGATATCCTCTCCAGCGATTTCGATAGTCGTGCCGACAAGGAAGTCGACAATCAATCGCTGAATGCTGAGGTGAGAGCCATTATGGAGACCACACTTAAGCCAAGAGAAATTGACATAATTTGCGAAAGTTATGGCATTGGCCGCCCACAAATCTCACCTGAAGAGATTGGCACGAAGTATGGTTTGTCGAGAGAGCGTGTTCGTCAGATCCGAGAAAAAGGCCTGACAAAGATAAGACACGGCAAATATGCCAAGATTTTGGCGAAATATTTGGGATAATTTATGTTTCTTAGCACAAAATGCAAAAAAGTTAAGAAAAAATTTGGTAAAAAGATAAAAAAGGGTTATCTTTGTAACTGTTATCCTGAATACAATCTTTTTACCTTAAAAAAGCTAATACCTATTGAAGATTTGGAGCGGTCAACCTGTGAAGGCTTACCGCTTTTTTTGTATATTTACCCCACCAAGCCTCCCCGAAGGGGAGGATGTCTTAGCTGCTTGCTCGTGACATCAATCATGACTCGTGACCCATGACCCATGACCCAATTATGGCGTCTGCGGCCCTCTCCCTGAAGGGGAGAGCGGGGAGAGAGGTCGAAATCTTTAATACCTCCTAACAATCTGATAAGTTAATCGATAGATATGGTCGAAATATTTCTGCCAATCTGTATAGGTTTCTTTCTCGGTAGAAGGCATGATGCGCATACCATAGAATTTCGTGCCCGTGTCGCGATAGCTCTGCAACCTTTGCAGATAAGCATCCTGCGGAATTGGAATCATGAAATCGGTTACCCAAAGCACATCGGCATTCACATAATGTCCACCCTCCTCATCGAGCAATTCAAATAACTGCTCCAGCATATTCCGGCTATCCGTTCCTCCTCCAATGAAAGGCACATGGCCTCTTTCAAAATTATAATCATCCTTGGTCAAACCCAACTTGATAAGACGCTTCTCCTTTCTTCGCTGCATCAAGTCGATAGGTCGGGTGGTAACCGAGAAATCTATCATGAAAAGATTTCGCTTGGTGAGTTCGGCCGTCTCCTCCATCAATGAAAGCAAACTGGTGGTGATTCGCTGAGGAGCACCATACATACTGGCCGAAGTATCCACACAAACCACCATCGGTCCTTTTCGGGTGGCATGGGCAAACCCAAGTCGACGAGCCTGCTTGCTGCTCTCACTCTTATAGCGGAAAGTCTGAAGGCGACGAGTACGGTATTTATAGATGAAAAGGTCTTCCATAGCCTCATCGGTATATTGAGCTAACTCTATAGGCAACAACGAGTTAAGGTCATCACCAACCGTTACGCCCTCGATATCACTACCCGAGGAATGTTCCATTTTCAACGATTTTCCCGAAGCTATCGCCATTCTCTCCTTACCTGCATTATCGGCAAAGCGGCCCATTTTTTCCACCACTTCTTCCAATTCAGGATAATGATCTTGGATGCGCACCAATTTAAGTTGTTTCTCAAATTCCGTCTGCGTCCATCTTCCATCCATCATATCCCAAGCCTGAAGCGCCTGCTCTTCGGAAATCTTCTCTTTCTCAACATGATGCTGAACCGTATCGAGTGTCTTGAAAAGTCCAGTCTCGAAGTTCACGCTTTTCATGCCAATGAAATCTTTCTCCTTTTTATGATGATTATATTGCAACGCCTTCTCCCAATCGAAAGCCAGACGATCCCAGTTCTCCTGTTTGGTGGCACCATCAGCACTACCAAACATCTGCTGAAGAAACGTCGTGTCGAAGCCATCATTGCGATGTTTCTCATCCACCTGCTGAAGCACACTTCTCCACTCCATCTGTCGCTTCTCATCCGACCATTCCATCATTCGCTCAATGTTATGATGCTCGGTCCAAGCTCGTTGATTCTGGAATTTCAGCTGATGCACGCATTCCGTAATGAAACGTCCGGCCGATGAATAAAATACCTTCTTCTTCAATCGGCTCGTTCCTATCAGCTGACGAATCTTTCCATTTTCAAGCAATCGAACAAGATAGTCCATCAAAGGATCATCGCCCGACTCAAAGGGATGCTGTTCCCTGAGCTGTTCGAGATACTTCGGAATATTCCCATCCTCGACGTAGATTTCCAGAAGTTTGAGATAACGCTGAATATTGAGCTTCTTCATTTAGGCTAGTTTGACAGTATCCTGACGAGCAAATGCCAGTTGGCGATAGAACTCCTTGAGATACAAATCGAGTTCCTTGCGGTCGTCGACAAAGATGAAAAGACTCTGACGAATGCTGGAATCCAACTTTCCCAATTCATCGGAAAGCTGCTCGATTTCGCTACTATAATCTCGTCCTTTTCTTCGATACTGAATATCATCAGCAAGGTCTTTCTTCATCGCATTGAAACGCTCAGAAAATTGAGCAAAGATATTACGAACCACAATCTTGCGAACCGCATCCCGCTCTTCTGGCTCCTGCCACAAACAATGATAGGCAGGGAGCAAATCCTCTAAGGTTACTTGCTTTCTATCCTGAAGGAAAGCCGAAGTGCGAAGCAAACGCACAATGTTTTTCCATCGACGATCGCTTACATAAACATCACGAGGTTCGTCTGTACCATCCACCACAACAGAATGGAGATTCCGGTGGATGCCATGGATAGCCGAAAGAACATCCTTGCTTACTTCCACCTTATCGATTTCAGTCTGCCAATTAGCATATTCCTGATTAGTAATCGCATTCTCAGAAATAGGTTTCTCGGAATGACTATCGGAAACTCTTCCAAGAATCATCGCATCAAAAGCTGCTTCCGTTCGTACAGGACGAGATTCCAATCGAATCACAAAACGGTCCCACAAGGCCTCAAGTCCCTCCCCTTTAGCAGGCAGCTCATTGCTGGCGGCCACAAGAAGTTTCAGAGGAAGATGGATTTCACGATTTCCATTACGGAATAATTTCTCGTTGATAACGGTGAGCAAGGTATTCTGAATGGCAGGTCCCGCCTTCCATATCTCATCCAAAAAAACTACATCGGAAGTGGGAAGATAGCCATCAACAGCTCGTTCATACGTATCGGAAGTCTTCAACTTGGAAATCGAGACAGGACCGAAAATTTCATCAGGTGTAGAGAAACGAGACATGAGATACTCAAATGAACGAGCATCGGCAAATGCAAGTTTCAATCTACGAGCCACCATAGACTTAGCAACTCCCGGAGGTCCCAGGAGGATGATGCTTTCACCAGCTACAGCAGCCAACAGAGAAAGAGCGATTTCAGACTCCTTCTCGAAGATATTCTCATTCATCTCACCCAGGAGATGCTGTATTCTTTCCTTCATGGATGCAAAGATACAAAAAAATAACCGCTCCTCTATCACAGAGAAGCGGTATTCGAGAGATATTTATGGTTTTAATTCTTTCGTTTTAATGTTCCACTGAACCTAAATACAATCTAACCTTAATAACCTAATAACGTATAACCTAAAACGTATAACCAAATAATAATCTAATAATCATTTCTGATTGACAATGCAAATATAGCAACTAATTTGGAACTACGTATAATTTATTCAGTTAATTG
>REGX01034193.1_pt1 | contig 13342 bp, 17 predicted proteins | sample 2276321 | NCBI WGS metagenome assembly REGX01 (sample SAMN08335021, study PRJNA423103) | bovine gut metagenome | biome: bovine gut metagenome; feature: rumen; material: feed digesta; isolation source: rumen digesta from from 15 high feed efficiency cows and 15 low feed... | host: Bos taurus ... | reverse complement strand
TTGTAGTGTAGAAAGTACCTTGTGTTCGATTTGTGGCAACCCTATTAATTCATCAATGTGTAACCATCATAAAGGTGAATATTATGGTGATACTCTTTGTTACGGTGAATTAACAGGTGTAAAGGATGCATATGAATGGAGCTTTGTGGCAGTACCATCACAGAAAAAAGCAGGTGTAATTAAGTCATTTTTAAAAGGAGAGAATTTTATGGAAAATATCATTAAGTGCCTAAAAAGTGAAAAGCAAGTTACCCTTAATAAAGACGAAAAGGTGAAACTGCTTTCATACATTCAGAACCTTGAAAAAGATGCTGAATGTGGTAGGGCATATAGAGAAAGTGTGGTTAAGGACATTATGCGACTTTCTCTAATTAGCAAAAGTGGGATTTCAAGTGCAACAATGGAGTCTATTGTAAAAACACTTTCTATTAATGAACTTTGTGAACTTAGAAATGTGTATCAGGACAGAGCAAGTGAAAGGCTACCTATTGTGCCACAGTCCTATAAAGAAAATAAAAGTGTAAGCAACAAAAATCAAGAATTTACTATTTAACGGAGGTTTATATGAATATTAATTTTAACGGTTATGACGAAAACTCAGTTACTATGTTAGCTGATACTACTCTAAAAGAGGGAGAACAGAATGTGCTTGTTACTGTAGGTGATAACGGTACTGCAACAGTAGCAAAGGCAACTAAGCCTTTCTTAGGTGTTTGTACTTGTGTAAGGGACGGTTATGCAACTGTACAGACAAGGGGTTATTGCAAGGTGAAAACCTCAGCAAAACTTAGCCTAGGCAGTGTGTCACTTGTAGCATCAAGTGACGGTAAGGTAGCAGAGAACAGTGCAGGTAAAATGTACTTTGTACTGGACTCAACAGATAATGAATCAGGAATTTTACTATAAGGAGAATGAATATGAGTAACTATAAAAATATTTCTTTAGAAAAAGGTATGTACGGTGTAAAGGGTAAGAGCTTTACAGATGTTCTTGAAGAACTAGACCCATCAGAAAATTACAGAGGTACTTCTCTGGAAAATCTAGATGCATTTTCTCGACAGTTAAAGCGATTTGACATTAAGGTTTCAGGCAAAGGCAGTGACACAGTTGATAAGTTCTTTTCAACAAGCAGTTCATCAGCACTGTTTCCGGAATATATCAGCAGAGCAGTAAAGCAAGGTATGGAACAAGCTGATGTACTTTCTGATATTGTGGCAACTACTACAATGATTGAGGGTATGGACTACCGTTCAATTACTTCAGAACCTACAACTGATGATAAATCACTAAAGGTTGTTATGGAAGGTACACAGATTCCACAGACAACTATCAAAACTCAGGATAACCTAATTAAATTACATAAGAGAGGTAGAATGTTAGTTTCTTCCTATGAAGCAATCAGATTTCAGCGACTTGATTTATTTACTGTAACACTAAAGCAGATTGGTGCATATATTGCAAGAGCACAGCTTAAGGATGCAGTTGATGTGCTTATTAACGGTGACGGTAACGGTAATCCGGCAAGTACAATCAACACTTCTTCAACAGGTAATATCAGTTACGGTGATCTTGTAAAGCTATGGAGTTCACTAAGCCCTTATGAGCTTAATACAATTATTGCACCTACTGCATCAATGGAAAAGCTACTTTCACTTACTGAAATGAAGGATTCGGTAGCCGGTCTAAACTTTCAGGGTACAGGCAAAATGATTACACCTATGGGTGCTAATGTTATCCATACACCTGAAATTACAGGTAACTATATTATCGGTGTTGACAAAAATTGTGCATTAGAGATGGTTAAAGCCGGTGATGTACAGACAGAATATGACAAGCTAATTGACCGTCAGCTTGAGAGAGCAGCAATTACTTCTATTGCAGGTTTTGGCAAAATCTTTACAGGTTCTGCTAAGGTACTAAAGTACTAGAGGTGATAACTTGGGAATTAATGAAGTAGCAAAGAAATTTCTGTTACTGTCCGGTGTTGATGAAAGTGAACTTAGCAAGTATCTGCCACTTATCAGAGAGTCAATTGCCTATGTAAAGTCAATTCTAAAGGAAGAAGTTGATGTTAAAGAGAACAGTGCATTACTAACTTCTGCTTGTGGTACATATGCTTATTACAAATGGAGTTTGTTCTATAGCCAAAGTGATGTTAGCTACTTTAAAGCCGGTGACTTAACTGTTTCCAAAAGCAGTGAAAGCAAAGTTACCGAAAGGGCATATTCATTATGGAAAGAAAGTTTAAAGGAAATTGCAAGGTTCACAAAGTCATCTGACTTTTACTTTAAGGGTGTTAGTGTATGAATATAAGTTCTTCAATTACAAAGTCCTTTAGAGAATACGGCAACAAAATAACTGCTTTGTCAAAGGACAATGTAAGTACAATTTACGGTTTTATTCAGCCACTTAATTACAAAGCCCATAGTAATATTTATGAAAGCACAAATATCTCTGCCAGGGATAATATGTATTATCTTTTAGTAGCAGAAAAGGACAGTGCAGTAGACAGTAACGACAAACTGATTCTTGATAATTCAACATATGAGGTTATTAAATGTCAGAGTTATATGTATCAGAATAAATGTATGTATAAGTGGGCAATACTAAAGTTATGTTACCCTATTTTGGAGGATGATTTTAGTGGTAATTCATAATGATAAGGTTGAAGATATTATTAAGAAAATCAAGCTAAGTAAAGACCTTGATGATGTAAGATTTGTAAAAGCCTATAACGGTAAGCTAAAGGAAACACCACTTGGTGGAATACTTGTTACCGTAAATAATGGTGTTAATATTGTGAATTCTTTTGCCGGTGGATTTGTGGGTAATGGAAAAGTCGGTGAAAATATAAAGTCAGAGTTAAAGCTGAATATTTACTGTCCCTACCAAAACGGTGGGGATGGTATCACCCACACAATAAATTCTATTGTGGAGCTTTTACCTAAAGCAGACAGTGACAATATTATTAGCAGTATAAATGTTTCCGAAATAAAGTATAGCCAAGAGTATGAGGCAGTGTATAGGACACTTTCTCTATCCTTAGATTATTTAGATTACAGAGGTGAGTAAATGATAGGTACAATGGATTTAATGAAAAATTTAGTTATCACTATTGATGACAAGGTAGTAGGTGGAGTGGTTGGACTTACATCGGAAGTGAATTCTTCCACTACCAAGATTAATGAGTATATGTGTGGCAACAGTTACGGTGTAACAAGTGAAAATGTTGATTATACCCTTACATTAACTTTAGCAAGTAACCACAACACCTTTCCTCATAATGAATTTACCCTAAAGCTAAAGCAAAGTAACTACACAGTAATGTACTACAACTGCAAAATTTTAGGTGAAAGAGAATACACCAAGGATGGCTTTGTGTATAGAGAGTTGCTGATAACTTCTTGTGAAAGAAGGTCATTTAATGAATAAGGAATTCTTGGAATTTGCCGATAAGTTAGTTGATAAATCTGCTTGTGAAAATATTTCCAAAATCATCAGTAGGGATATTCGCAGATACAGCAGAAAAATTATTGACACAAAGGATTTGAAAAAATGAAGATAGCTAAAATGAGTTTCAAAAATCATTTCTGGACCTATAACCCATCAACAGTAAAACTACTTTCCGATAGAGAAATTGTGGAACAAAAAATTCCTATGGGCAATAACCTTATTCAAAACTTTGGCAGAAACAGTAGAGTAGTTACAGGTGAAGGTTATCTCTTTGGTGAAGATTGTTTTAGTCAGTATGATTCTTTGTGGAAGGTACATAAAGAAGAAACTTCAGGACTGCTGACAATTCCTAAATTCTCAGTAATGAACAGCTACTTTACAAGTCTAGAAATTGTAGGAGAACCTAAAGAAAATTTAATTTCCTATAAATTCACTTTTGTTGAGGATATGTCCGGTGTTGATAAAACTTATTTACCATCATTTTGTTATGCAGAAAGTGATGAGTCACTATGGAATATTAGCAATAAATATGATGTTAGTATTGAGAGACTTATGTTGCTGAATAATCAGCTGAAAAATCCTTTTGACTTAAAGGTAGGGGATAAGGTGGCATTATGTTAGGTGTATATATTTTTGATGATAAAGGTAACATTATTTGTTTTGAAAAGCCCTTGTCACTGACTATTGATATGAGTTTATCTGTGCCATGTGACAGTGCTACTGTTGTATTGCCTTATAAAGAATATGCTGATGGTGCAGAGATTAAAATTTATAATGAGTCTGACCTTATCTTTGTTGGGGTTATTGATGAAGAAATCAGCATTTTTAATACTACAGGCAACTACAAAAAGTATGTAGCAAGAAGTAAGATGGCTTTACTGCTTGATAATCAAGCCTATCCCACAGAACTGAATAATGTTACAAGAACATATTTAGGTAATAAATATCTTAAAGATTTTTCTATTGATTTTGATAAAGGTGAAGAAGTATATCCCGGAAAGATTACCGTTGATAACGGTATGACTGTTTATGATATTTTTGCAGAATATTGTGATAAGGTGTTTTCTTCTTTACCTAGAATGACACCTAAGGGTAAGCTGATTTTTCACAGTAATATTGACAGTGAAATAACTTTAAGTAATTTAAGCTACACCTCATTAACCGAAAACAAAAAGAGATGTGAGAAAATCTCAAAAGTATCCTTAATGACAAATTCAAGATTTTACGACTATATAATTGAGAATAAAGAAACTAAGGATACTTCAATATGCAGAGAAAGATTTTTGGATGCATCAGTAGGTAAAAATATCTATCCGGAAAATGGTGAGAATTTAATAGAAAATTCTAACCTTAACAGTTATGAAGTACAGGTAACTTGTCCATATAACTTAACCTACTGTTTAGGTTATAAATGTAAGGTTGAAAGTATAGCAGAGAAATTGCAAGTTGCTGAAATAGAGTATTCCTATAATTCAAAAGGTGAAGAAACAAAGTTAATTTTAAGAAGGTGTAAATAAATGTGGTTAACCGGTTATATTACAAAAGAAAATTCCCCTAAATCAAAGTGTGGTGAAGTGGTAAGAAGTGATGACAATACAGTAAATGTGTTTTCTTCCGTAGAGCAAAGTAATGTAAAAGTTGCTTTGCCCTATGGATTGTATTCTGTTCCTGTTACAGGAGAAAATTCTGTGATTATCCCTACAGAAAACGGCAATGTTGTGGTGGGAGTTTGTAACAACAATTATCATAATCTAGAAGTAGGTGAGGTGCTACTGTGTAGTGCAGGTGGTGCAAAAATTCTTCTTAACAACAAAGGTCAAGTGCTGATAAATGACAAGGTGATTTCTTGATGTATGATTTAATGATTAAAGATGGTGGTACAGTTTTCTTAGGAAGTACAGAAGAAAAGGTTTATGATGTTGATAGTATTTTTCAGAGGATAGAATTGTGCCTTTCTCTTGATAAAGGCAGTTTTATTTATAATAAAAATTTAGGTTCAACTATTCCTAAACTTGATTACTCTACTGAAGAAGATTTAGCACAACTTGAAATGTACATAAATCAATGTGTATTTAGTATTGTGAATACTAGGGTAACTGTACTGTCGGTAGATAAAGAGAAACAGACTGTAAAAATCAGCCTAAAACTAGGTAATAAGGAATATGTAAAAGAGGTGAATGTGTATGGTAGATTATAATGAAATACTAACTACAATGGAAAATGCCTATAAAGAGAAAACAGGCTTTGTACCGGATGAATATTCTGACCAAGGTATTAAGTTTAGAATTTTAGCCGGTGAACTTTTTAACTTTTCAAGTCAAATAGATTTTTTGGAAAAGCAAATGTTCCCTACAACTGCAACCGGTAAGTACCTTGACTATCATTGTGCAGAGAGAGGCGTCACCAGAAAGCAAGGTACAAAAGCTACCGGCAGTGTTATTTTTACACTTGACTCACCAACTGAAAGTACACTATTAATACCTAAGGGTACTGTTGTTTCCACATCAGGGGAAAATCCACTGAGATTTATCACAACAAGAAACGGATATGTTTCAGCAGGAAACACCTATGCTAATGTTGATGCTGAGGCTGAATCGGTAGGCAAAAAATATAATATAGCTATAAATAAGATTGTTACCTTGGTTTCTCAAGTGCCAAGTGTTTATTCGGTAACAAATACAGATGTTTTTGAGGATGGTGAAGATATAGAAACAGATGAAGAACTTAGAAGTAGATTGATGTACATATATAAACACCACAACAACGGTACTAATATTGCTTTTTATAAGTCACTTGCCGAAAGTATGGACGGTGTGTATTCTGCCGGTGTTGTACCTAAAAACAGAGGTACAGGTACTGTAGATATTTTTATTTCTAAAAAAGGTGAAATGGCAGATGCTACCTTGACTTCTAATGTAGAAAAAGTTATAGCAAAGGAAAGAGAAGTAAATGTTAATACAACAGTATATAGTGCAACTGCCTCATATGTAAATATCGGTGTAAAGCTGGAACTTGAAAGTGGTTATAGCTTTGCTGATATTAAGAGTAAATGTGAAACCTTGCTGAGAGATTATGTTTCAAGTTTAGGTGTAGGTGGTTCATTCTTCCTTTCACGAGTTGCTGAAAAGGTGCAGAGTATTGACGGCATAAAGCGTTTTCAGTTTGATGATGCTTTAACTACCGATATGGTAGTGGATAACAAGCATTTTCTAAAGCTAAATACTCTACAGGTTACGGAGTTGTAAAATGGATATTTACAGTAGAATTATCAGTATAATTTGTAACTTTAAAGCCTATAACAAGGACAATGCGAATTTACAAGATGAAATGTATGCCTATTCAAAAGGTCTTGAAATTATCAGTAACAGACTAATGAATATTGAGAAAGAATGTTTTGTTTCTACAGCAGAGGACTATGGACTTACTGTTAAGGAAAGATACTTTGACTCAATAACAAGGGCTAGTGATGTAAAGTCTAGGAGAGAAATGCTACTTTCTTTGCTTTCTGTTGATGAAACCGATTTTAATTTAGACGGTATGAAGAAGTTTATGAAACAGTTTCCTGTATCATCAAAGATAACTGAATTTGCAACTACAAACAGAATTCTCATTACTGTTGAAAAAAATGATTGGATAGTAAGTAATTTTGATTTTGTGAAAAGTTGTGTGGAAGATTTCTTTCCGTCACATTTAAATATTCTGTTGCAAATTAATGAATAAAATAAGGGACAGTCTGCTTAGTGCAAACTGTCCCATTTTGTTATATAAATTTATATGTCTAAACCAAATAAATTATGAAGTATTGACTCAATAGCAAAGTCATTGCCGTAATTCATTACATAATAATCTTTAAGATAAACAAATCCAATAGTGAGAAGAGAAAGTACAATTATCAAGATTAAAACTTTTCTAAAAGTATGTTTCTTTTTCTTTCTAACCACTTGGTTGTAACCGTCATTATAGTCTTGTCTGTCAATATCGTCATTTCTGCTTTGCTGAGAATGTGAGTAATATTGTTCCTGACTGTTAATATTGTTAGGTCTAGGTGTATTTTTGTATTTTTCTTTAGCTATCATTTGGTCAAATTTATGTTCTGCATTAGTAGCTAAAGTGAATTTGTTAACTGCTTTGGTAATATCGTATTGGTCAATATCTTCCAAACTTAAAATTTCTGTCTCACCATATCTTGCAGAATAAAATACAAGGTTGTCAATTGGAAAAGCATTTTCTTTATTGCCAAAATCTCTGTTGATTTCTGTCAGTAAAAAGTGAACCATACTTTTTGTAACTCTATCCCTAGGATAGCTTGTACCAATATCGGTTCTAAGGTCAATGATAGTTTTGTCAATAATCATATCACATTCAGTTTCACCGATTAAACATTCACCAAAGCCAAAGTTAGGGTTAAAGATAATTTTGCTTTCAGGTCGCAAAACTCTTGGAATGAAACTTTTGCCAAACTTAAGTGCCATTTCTTTAATCTCAATAACTTCATCAGGTGTTGCCGGTGTAAAGAACTGACTAAGGTCTGATGGAATAGCTGCCTTTCTGTAGCAAATATCTAACTTAGCTAAGAAAAAACAATGCTGAATAATATTGTTTGTTGAGTTGTCCTCACCATCAATATAGTTTTGAAGTTGCATTGTAGCATATTCATATCTTTCATACACTTCTTGGAAGTAACTTTTCTCAATCTTAGGTTGTAAATTTTTGATACTTCTTTCTGCAATGCTATTTTCAAATGGATCACAGTTAGTGTCGTTACAGTAAGCTGCAACAATTACCTTAGCTATGTAGTGAAAAGCAAGTTCTATTAAAATATGTGACATATCACCTTTAACACGCATAGGCACATATAGCTTGTATTGATTAGAGAAAGGTTCATTCCCTGATAAAGTAGAGAACATTTCTTCATTAGGTACAATGCTTGATACAGCAGACATTATCATTTCATCATTTGCTGTGTTGCCATATAAGTATGAATCAATTGCCACAAAATCACCGTCCGTTTATTTCTAAAAATTAGTCTAACCTTTATTATAATTCATCATAAGAAAAATTGCAAATATATCCATTATAAATGAATATATTATTTGTTCTTTTCACTAAATCTTCTTTTTAGATTTTCATAAACAGAATAAGGAATGTTAAGGTTGCATTTGCCTGTACCCATTTTTATTTCAGGTTTGTTTTCACCATGAAAGTCACTTCCACCACTTTTGATTAAGTTAAATTCATCAGCTAACTTTTCGGTAATAGCAGTTTGTTCTTCACTGAATTTAGAGTAATAAACTTCCATACCGTCAAGACCTTTTTCTTTAGCTACTGTTAGGAATTCCCTGATTTTATCCTCAGTTTTCAAGTTAAGGAATGGATGAGCCAATACAGAAACTGCACCGATACTGTTGATGTATTCTATTGTGTCAAGTGCAGATAACTTTTCAGGTGGGGTATATAGCCCGTTACTTGGGTTAAGGTACTTTTCAAAAGCCTCACTGACACTTTCAACATAACCTTTATGCATCATATAGTTTGCAATAACTGCTCTGTTGATGTTGCCGTTAGGTGTTGTGTTTTTAATATCCTCATATGTAAGGTCAAAGCCCTTTTTAATAAGGTTATTAACTAGGTTAATGTTGCTTTGTTCCTTTTTCTTAAGTTCATTCTTAACCTTTTCTTCAATCTCACTGTAAAATTCTTTAGGAATAAATAATCCTAAAATATGTAATTCAATTCCTTTATAGTCAGTAGAAAATTCAATACCACCTACAAGATGGATGTTGCTACTGTTGGGAGCATTTAAAAATCTATCTAAACCTAAAATAGTGTTGTGGTCAGTTAGTGCAATAGCAGAAAGGTTACTTTCTCTTGCAATTTCAACTAATTTTTCCGGTGTAAATGTGCCATCGGAAAATATTGAATGATTGTGCATATCACATTTCATTTTTATCACCTCAAGGGTATTTTATCACAACTGAAATATTAAGTAAATTATATGTTTAAAATAAAGAATTTTCAGCCGAAATTTGATAGAATAATTATTAAAACAAACAGTATAATTTTTATAAAGAATTATAGGATAAATAGTGAAAAATAATTACAGTATAATTATTATTTTGCAGTTTATTTAGTTAAAAAATCAAAGTGTTTTGTAAAATTTAGGTTAATTTTTTAACAATAAAAACACACAATATGTAGTTATTGTGATAAGGGTAATACACTATATACATATATTGATAAATCAAAAATGTAAGAATATACTGTTATAAATTTCTAAATATGTGAAAATAACGGTCAATTATTCTTTAAATTGCACTATAAAATTAACTAATATTTCGATTTTTTTGGTATTTACAATAATTATTCAAAATAGTTATGATTTTCACTTGTATTTTAGCGAAATAGTAGTATAATAAATTTGGTTAGAAAAAAAGACCCAAAAAGTAATAGTAGAGGTGGATAGAAAATGATTAATTTTAAGCAATGGGACGGCTTTGAAGGCCGTATGTGGAAAGAAGAAGTCAACACTCGTGACTTTATCCAACACAACTACAAACCATACGATGGCGATTCATCATTCCTAGAAGGTCCAACAGAAGCAACTGATAAGCTATGGGGCGTTCTACAGGATTTACAGAAGAAAGAAAGAGCTCAGGGTGGTATCCTAGATATGGAAACAGAAGTTGTTTCTACTCTAACAGCTTATGGCCCTGGTTATATTAGTGAAGAAACTAAGGATCTTGAAAAGGTTGTTGGTCTTCAGACAGATAAGCCACTTAAGAGAGCATTTATGCCTTTCGGTGGTATTAAGATGGCTGAACAGGCTTGTACAACTAACGGTTACACACCTAACCCTAAGTTCCACAAGATCTTCAACGAATACAGCCGTACACATAACCAAGGTGTATTCGATGCTTACACACCTGAAATGAAGAAGGCTCGTCATAACAAGATTATTACAGGTCTTCCAGATACATACGGTCGTGGCCGTATCGTTGGTGACTATCGTAGAGTTGCTCTTTACGGTATTGATTACCTAATCGAAGAAAAGAAGCATGACTTTGCTAACACAGGCGACGGTACAATGACAGATGATGTTATCCGTCAGAGAGAAGAGCTTTCTCTACAGATTAAGGCTCTAAATGATATGAAGACTATGGCTCAGGCTTATGGTTACGACATTTCAGAACCAGCAGGTAACGCTCACGAAGCTTGTCAGTGGCTATACTTCGGTTATCTAGCTGCTATCAAGACTCAGAACGGTGCTGCAATGAGTGTTGGTAGAATTTCAACATTCCTAGACATCTACATTCAGAGAGATCTAGAAAACGGAACATTAACAGAAAAAGAAGCTCAGGAACTAATCGACCACATGGTAATGAAATTCCGTATGGTTAAATTCGCTCGTATCCCATCATACAATCAGCTATTCTCAGGTGACCCTGTTTGGGCTACACTAGAAGTTGGTGGTACAGGTGTTGACGGTCGTTCAATGGTAACAAAGACAGACTTCCGTTTCCTACACACACTAGAAAATATGGGACCTTCACCAGAACCAAACCTAACTGTTCTATATTCTTCATCACTTCCAGAAGCATTCAAGGACTATGCTGCACAGATTTCAATTCGTACAAGCTCAGTTCAGTATGAAAATGATGATGTTATGAAGCCGGTATGGGGCGACGATTACTCAATCTGCTGCTGCGTATCTGCTACTCAGACAGGTAAGGAAATGCAGTTCTTCGGTGCTAGAGCTAACCTAGCTAAGTGTCTTCTATACGCACTAAACGGTGGTGTTGATGTTAAGACTCGTGAACAGGTTGGTCCTGCTTACAAGCCATACGAAGGTGACACTCTAGAATATGATAAGGTTATTGATAAGTATACAACAATGATGGACTGGCTAGCTGGTCTATATGTAAATACACTAAACCTAATCCAGTATATGCACGATAAGTATTATTATGAAGCAGCTGAAATGGCTCTTATTGATACAGATGTTCGTCGTACATTTGCTACAGGTATTGCAGGTTTCTCACATGTTGTTGACTCACTAAGTGCTATTAAGTATGCAACAGTTAAGCCAATCCGTGATGAAGACGGTATTATCGTTGACTTTGATACAGAAGGCGACTTCCCTAAGTATGGTAACGATGATGACAGAGCTGACGAAATCGCTCTATGGCTACTAAAGACATTCCTAGATATGATTAAGAAGCATCACACATACCGTGATTCTGAACCAACAACATCTATCCTAACAATCACATCAAATGTTGTTTATGGTAAGGCTACAGGTAATATGCCTAACGGTCGTAAGGCAGGCGAACCACTATCACCTGGTGCTAACCCAAGTTACGGTGCAGAACAGAACGGTCTACTAGCTTCTCTAAACTCAGTTGCTAAGCTACCATACCACTGGGCACTAGATGGTATTTCAAATACTCAGACAATCAACCCAGACGCTCTAGGTCACTCAGAAGATGAAAGAGTTAATAACCTAGTTCAGGTTATGGACGGTTACTTCGATCAGGGTGCTCATCACCTAAATGTTAATGTATTTGGTAAGGATAAGCTAATCGACGCTATGGAACACCCAGAAAAAGAAGAATATGCAAACTTCACAATCCGTGTTTCAGGTTATGCTGTTAAGTTCATCGACCTAACTCGTGAACAGCAGCTAGATGTTATTGCTCGTACTTGTCATGCAAGCATGTAATATAACAGGTAGAATTAATACTTACGAAACTTTTGGTCTGGTTGACGGACCTGGTGTTAGATATGTGGCATTTTTACAGGGTTGCAATATGCGTTGTAAATATTGCCACAACCCAGACACTTGGGACAAGAACGCCGGTGATGAATTAACTGCTAAACAACTTTTTGATAAGGCTTATAGATATAAGAATTATTGGAAGAAAAACGGTGGTATTACAATCAGTGGTGGTGAACCACTATTACAGATTGAATTTGTAACAGAGGTTTTCAGACTGGCTAAGGAAAAGGGTGTTCATACTACCCTTGATACTTGTGGTCAACCATTTAAGAATGACCCTGAGTTTCTAAAGAAGTTTGATGAACTAATTAAATATACTGACCTTGTTATGCTTGACATTAAAGAAATCGAAAGTGATAAGCATAAGGAACTAACAGGTCATAAGAATGAAAATATTCTTGCTATGGCTCAGTACCTATCAGATAAGGGTATTCATATGTGGATAAGACATGTTCTTGTTCCTAACCTTACTGATGATGAAGAAGGTCTAAAGAAGTTAAATCAGTTTATTAAGCAACTTAAAACTGTAGATAAGGTTGAGATTCTTCCTTATCATACACTAGGTCTTATGAAGTGGGAAAAGCTAGGTATTCCTTACCCACTTGACGGCTACAAAATTCCAACTGCAGAAGAAGTTGAAAAAGCCGAAAGACTCCTAGAAATTAAGAAATAATTATAGGCAAGTGATGACTTATGTTGTCACTTGCTTTTTTATAGGGAACATTATGAGATTTAAGAATTTTACAAAAAATAACAGAATTGCTTTCTATATTGCTTTTGGGTTATTAGCATTATCAGTTGTTTTCTTTTGTTTGGAATTTGTGCTTGGTGAAGTAGCAATAATTATTGATGCTTTCCTTACATTTACTGCTTGTATAATCATTGCTTTTGTTTTGATTATTGAGTTGGTTAGATATAAGTATGATAAGAAAAATTCCAAAGTAGCAGATAGCTCAAAAGTAGATAACAAAAAATAATATATAAAATTGCCCATAGCTTGTGCTATGGGCTTTTTGTTAGTTGAGATAAATTTATAATTAACAAAACTTAAATTATCTTTTCTTATATAGGACTAATTCAGGATTGATTCCATTTTCCTCATAAGTTGATACA
>REGX01348646.1_pt1 | contig 13367 bp, 10 predicted proteins | sample 2276321 | NCBI WGS metagenome assembly REGX01 (sample SAMN08335021, study PRJNA423103) | bovine gut metagenome | biome: bovine gut metagenome; feature: rumen; material: feed digesta; isolation source: rumen digesta from from 15 high feed efficiency cows and 15 low feed... | host: Bos taurus ... | reverse complement strand
ATATTAAGGTGTAGATTTGAAAAAATCTACACCTTTTTTTGTAAAATCTGATAACCCAATCTTTATTATCTAATCTTTTTGCTATCTTTGCAATTAAAATGAAGAAATGATATGAAAAAGATATTCTTGCTTTTAATAGCCTTTATGTGTATGCTTCCTATGTCTGCAGCTAAGTCTCTCAGACAGCTTTGGATTGATATCCCAGATTCGATAATTCCTTATCTTAATAAGAGTCTGCGAACAGAATTTATTGATTTTGTTGATATGGAGGTTCAAGCTGATGTTAAAAACCTGTTGATGGGAGATAGTAAGTTGGATACATTGACTACCGATTATACACAGATAACTTTAAATGAATCGACAGTTCTTCAGTTGAAACTGTTGCCTTATGCATGGGGTGATTCCATTATTTGTTTTGTTAAGACATTCAATGCACCTGAAAAAGAGAGTGAAGTGAGATTCTATGATCAGAAATGGAATCAACTGTCAACATCCAACTTTATTCAAAAACTCGAATCATCATCTTTTATCCAGAAGCCCGATACTATGCAAGCAGATAGCTTTGAAGTATTGAAAGAGAAGATAGAGCCTGAAATGTTATGGGCTCAACTGGATCAGAATGATAACAGCATTACTTACCATATGTCCACTCCATTAGTTTCTAATGACGAAAAAAAGGCCTTAGAAGCCATTTTGGTGCAAAGAAAGTTTAAATGGGATGGCAAAATGTTTAAGTAATATTAAATTGGGAATATTTATTGGATAAAATATTGCAGGGTCCAAATTAATGTGTACCTTTGCATCGTGTTTTTCATGGTATTAGATTATTAAGGTTAATAAAGATTGGTTGTCGTGAGACAATCAATTTTTTTTTTGTGCTAGTTTTAACTGCTAAAAATCCTTTCAAACTATAAAATTATTCATTATTCACTATATATTCTTCATTAAAATTGTTACCTTTGCACTATATTTGCAAACGACATTTTAGAAATATTATAATGAATTTGAAGTTACGTTTAGCGCTAATGAACTTCCTTGAGTTCGCCGCATGGGGCGCTTATCTCACATCTATGGGTACCTATCTTGTTAATGTAGGTATGGCGTCTGATATTGCATCGTTTTATGCGGTACAAGGAATAGTCTCAATTTTTATGCCTGCATTGCTCGGTATTATTGCCGATCGATGGATTCCTGCACAGCGACTTCTGGGTTTGGCTCATCTTACAGCTGGTTTGCTTATGATAGCAACAGCTTATGCTGGTATTACAGGTCATAATGAATTGATATTTCCTCTTTATACGTTAAGTGTAGCTTTCTATATGCCAACTTTGGCTCTGTCTAATTCAGTAGCTTATACTGGACTTACTCAGGCAGGAATGGATACTGTAAAAGATTTCCCTCCAATCCGAGTATTTGGTACAGTTGGATTTATTTGTATGATGTGGCTTGTTGATATTATGGGCTTCCAAACTACCCAAAATCAATTTGTTGTGTCAGGTATAGTAAGTATAGTTCTATTCTTGTATTCATTTACTCTTCCTAATTGTCCAATTAATGATAGCAATGAGCAGCAGAGTATAGCTGATGCATTTGGATTAAAGGCATTCGCTTTGTTTAAAGAGAAGAAAATGGCTATATTCTTTGTTTTCTCTATGTTGCTTGGTGTAAGCCTTCAGATTACCAATGGTTTTGCCAATCCATTCATTTCAAGTTTTGGAGCAGAGCCGATTTATGCAGATACATTTGGAGTGCAGCATGCTAATATCTTGATTTCTCTCTCTCAGATGAGTGAAACCTGCTGTATTCTTCTTATTCCTTTCTTTATGAAGAGATACGGCATCAAGTCGGTTATGCTGATTGCCATGTTTGCATGGGTATTCCGTTTTGGTCTTCTTGGAGCTGGTAATCCTGGCAATGGCGTATGGATGTTTATTCTTTCAATGATTGTATATGGAGTCGCTTTCGACTTTTTCAATATCAGTGGTTCTTTATTTGTCGATCAGTCTACACATCCTGAATTGCGCTCAAGTGCACAAGGTTTGTTCATGTTGATGACAAATGGTATCGGAGCTACTCTTGGTTCTAAACTTGCCGGATATGTTATAGGTCTTCATACTCATTCTGTAACGGTGGGTGATGTTAGCTATACAGTAGGCGACTGGCCTACCTGTTGGTATATCTTTGCTGGTTATGCACTCGTTGTAGGTATATTATTTGCTTTGATATTCCGTCCGGGAAATCAAAAGGGAAATGAATAAAATTCGCGTAAGATTCAAAAGCATCTCAGAAATCGTCGGATCAAAGGATATTGGATTATTGATTCTTGTAGACGATACAGAACTTCGTCAGATTGTCGTTACTTGCGACAAGGAAATGATGGAGCAATTCAATTTGCGTGTCAATCACGCGCCTCATACTGACCGACTTCTTCCTGAAGTATTAGTTCAGGTTATTAAGAATATATCATATATGCATTTTGAGGTTTGCATATCTGATTTGATAGAAGGAGAGTATAAGGCTATCCTTACAAATACCGATACTCTGGAGCAGATAGCCATTCGTGCAAGCGATGGTGTATTTCTGTCGTATATTGCAAAGTTGCCTCTGTTTGTTGAATCAGAATTGATGCATCGGCAGAGTGCACCTTTTGAGGAATCTTCTCCAAAGATGTCATTGCCAATCAATGTGATTAGTAATGAGATGTTGCAAAGTGCTCTTGATCGCGCAATAAAAGAAGAAAATTATGAAATGGCGTCTCATTTACGTGATGAAATGAAGCGTCGTGAAGAACGTAAATCATAGTGCCATGAAAGAAGTTAGATATTTTTATGCTCCTGATGCTACATCAAGCAATGAATTACCTGAGGAAGAAGCTCTTCATGCTTTAAGAGTGTTGAGACTGAAGTCGGGTGACGAGATGTTCTTGATGGATGGTAAGGGTAGTTTCTATAAGGCTGAAGTAACGCTTGCTGCTACCAAAAAGTGTCTCTACGAGATAACCGAAACTCTACCACAGGAAAAATCATGGCAAGGTAATATCCATCTCGCTATTGCTCCAACTAAGGTAATGGACAGAATCGAGTGGATGTCGGAGAAAGCTACCGAGATAGGTTTCGATGAACTTTCTTTCCTGAATTGTAAGTTTTCGGAGCGTAAGATGCTTCGTACATTAAGACTTGATAAAATTGTAGTATCTGCAGTAAAGCAAAGTCGTAAGCCATGGAAGCCTGAGCTAAATCAGATGATATCTTTCCGTGAATTTATCACTCAGCCTCGTGCTGGCCGCAAATATATCTGTCATTGTTATAATGAAATCGAGAAACTTGATTTCTTTACCGAAATATCCCGACCTGTTCAGAATGAAGAAGATGCTGATATTACGGTACTTGTAGGTCCTGAGGGCGATTTCTCCATTGATGAGGTCAAGCTTGCTCTTGAAAATGGATACCAGTCAGTAAGTCTCGGAAAGAGTCGTCTTCGTACAGAGACAGCAGGATTGTTTGCTGTAACTTTGGCTAATCTTGCAAGACGAAAGTAAAATAGTAAAAACATGAATCGTTTTAAATCTACAGTCTTTTCTATCTTGTTTGTTGTTACTGCTTTTTTATGCAGTTGTTCTGGAGATAGTTATCTAAATGCAATTCCAAGTTCAAGTACAGCTTTGATTTCTATGGATATGACTGCTTTGGCCGAGAATTCTCAGTCAGCCGATAAGGGAGCTATCCTGAAGAATATGTTGGGCGTTGATAATGTGTCGGATTGTGGTATTGACTTAAGTAGTAAAATATATCTGTTTGAAACTGCTGATGGAAATCTTGGACTTTGTGCCAAGGTAAGTAGTGAGAGCGATCTTGAAGATATGTTTGATAATCTCTCAAGCCAGGGTAAATGCGAAAAAGTATCTACCCGTCGTGGTTATCACTTTACTGTTTTAAAAGATGTATGGTTGGCAGGTTTTTCTGATGAAGCCCTTGTTGTAATGGGACCTGTTGTAAAGACTGCCCAGGCTGAAGTTCAGCAGAAAATTACTCGTTATCTTGGTGCTGATGAGGAAAGTGGAATTACAAGTTCTCCACTTTTTGGCCGACTTGATACCATATCTTCTCCTATGGCCTTAGTTGCACAGGCTCAGGCTTTACCAGAACAGTTTGTTGCTCCATTTACACTTGGTGCTCCAAAGGATTCAGATCCTTCTCAAGTGCTGATTGCAGCCGAGATGAGTGTAGATCATGGAAAACTGAAATTGAATGGCGAAACTTTCTCTTTTAATAAAAGGGTAGACGAGAGTTTGAAGAAGGCATCGGCTATCTATCGCCCTATTAAGGGCAAGTATGTTCAGTCGATGTCATCAGAATCTACAGTAGGAATGTTTCTGAATGTAGATGGCAATCAGTTCCTTCCTTTGATGCAGAGCAATAAAGGTCTGCAGATGCTTCTTGCAGGTATCAATACTGCAATCGATATGGATAATATCATGAGAAGTGTAAATGGCGATATGGCTATTATTATGCCTTCTATGGATGGTAAAGGTACTCAGATGATGATGAGTGCTCAACTTGCTCATAGCAAATGGCTTGACGATATTGATTATTGGAAGAAGAGTTGTCCATCGGGCAGTCGAATTGTTGATTGGGGTAAGAATGCTTACTGTTTTACCGATAGTAAGACATCATATTATTTTGGTGTGAGTCCTGATTTGCAGTATTATAGTGGTAGTAGTGCCGATATGGCCCAGAATTCTATTAAAGCTTCTGCCAAGCCTATGCAATCTGATTTGCAGAAAGAAGTTATTGGCAAGAAGTTGGTTATGATTGTCAATATCGGAGGAACTGGCAAAGACCAGAATGCAGTATCTGCTTTCTCATCACTTCTCGAGCCACTCTTTGGAAAATTGAATTCAATAGTTTATAGTTTAAAATAATGGAAACAATTAAACTTAGTTCTGTTGTCCCTCAGGTTTTTGAGGCTCGTAAGAGCGAACTTGATTCGGATATATGGAACTCAGATGCCACCTTTGAGAAGGGACATCTTTACTTGGTTGAGGCCGAAAGCGGTAAGGGTAAGAGTACCTTCTGCAGTTATATTCTCGGCTATCGCCATGATCATAGTGGTGCCGTATTATTTGATACTGATAATACAGTCGATTACAAGGTAAAGGATTGGATTAATGTTCGCCAGCGCCATATTAGTCATCTCTTTCAGGAATTACGTCTTTTTCCTGAACTTACAGCATTGGAGAATGTTGAAATCAAGAATAAGATCACTGGTTTCAAGAGTAAAGAGCAAATCCTTAAATGGTTTGATATGTTAGGCATTGGCGATAAGGTGGATGCCAAGATCGGTCGTATGTCTTTTGGCCAGCAGCAAAGAGTAGCCATGATTCGCTCGCTCGTTCAGCCATTCGACTTTATTCTTGCCGATGAACCAATTAGCCACCTTGACGACAACAACAGCCGTATTATGGGCGAAATCATGATGGCCGAAGCTAAAAGCCAGGGGGCAGGTGTAATCGTAACCAGTATTGGCAAGCATATGGATTTGCCATACGAGAAGATCTTCAAACTTTAATAATTAATCAATCAGAACAATGAATTTAGTTTGGAAATTACTTCGTCAGCATATTAGCATCCCTCAGTTCATTGGCTTCTCATTTGCCAATCTCTTTGGTATGCTTATTGTCCTTCTTGGCTTTCAGTTCTATCAGGATGTAATGCCTGTATTTACAGCCAAGGACAGTTTTATGAAGTCTGACTATCTGATAGTCAATAAGAAAATTGGAACAGCAAGCACGATTAGCGGCCGTTCTAATACCTTTAATAATAGTGAAGTTGATGATTTGTCTTCACAAAAGTTTGTCAAGCGAGTAGGCAAGTTTATTCCTACAGAATATAAGGTGAATGCCACCATGGGCGTAAATGGAACTAATGTATTGAATTCCGAGATACCTATTGAGGCAGTACCTGATGAATTTGTAGATGTCGATTTGAAGGACTGGAAATTCAAGGAAGGCGATACCGAAGTTCCTGTTATCATGCCTCGTGCCTATATAACAATGTATAACTTTGGATTTGCCCAGAGCCATTCACTTCCAAAGATTAGCGATGGCCTGATGGGAATGATTGACCTTCAGATGTTTATCCAGGGCAATGGCAAGCATGGTACCTTCAAGGGCAAGATCATCGGCTTCTCAAGCCGACTGAATACCATTCTTGTACCTCAGTCATTTATCGACTGGAGCAATAATTATTTCGAGCCAACTCAGCATAGCGAGCCATCCCGATTGATTATGGATGTAGTCAATCCGGCTGATGAACATATCTCTAAGTATTTAGAAGACAATGGATACGAGATAGAAGACGACAAGATGAATGCCGAGAAGACCACCTATTTCCTTCGTATGATGGTAAGTATGGTCATGATCGTCGGTCTTATCATATCTATCCTGAGTTTCTATATTCTGATGCTCAGCATCTATCTGCTGGTACAGAAGAACTCTTCAAAACTCGAGAATCTACTCCTTATAGGATATAGCCCGAATAGTGTAGCCAAACCATATCAGATGCTTACGATAGGACTTAATGTAATCGTATTGATTATAGCTTGGGTGGTACTTTTCTTCGTGAGAGGCTATTATATGGATATCATTGAGGCATTATTCCCTCAGATAGAGGATGGCAATATGCTGCCAGCTATCATTGTGGGTCTATTTTTATTCATTTTAGTAAGTATTTGTAATATTATTGCAATACGAAGGAAAATCATGTCGATTTGGTATCGAAAAGAATAAAAGAGAACTAAATAAGCCAATAAATCCCTTGCTTTTGTAAAGGCAAGGGATTTTTTTTAAATTTGAATTCACTTTTAACACTTCTGTAACTTATTTACCAAAAAATTTAGTTAAATTTGCACTCGAATTAAGTACGGGAGAAATTCCCACATAATTATTAATTAAATTTTTTCAAAAAAAGGTATGCAAAAAAGATTGCATTTATTCATTGCTGTTATGATATTCTTTGTATCGTCAGCAATGGCTCAGGTCACAACATCTGGTATGAGCGGAAAAGTTTCTTCTAAAGGCGACGTGGTTATTGGTGCTACTGTAACCGCTACTCACGAGCCTTCTGGAACTGTTTATCGTGCTATTACCAATATTGATGGCCGTTACTCAATTCAAGGTATGCGTGTTGGCGGTCCATACACCGTGGATATCACCTACGTAGGACATCAGACAAAGACATTCAATCATGTTAGTCTGAACCTGGGTGAGACACGCAATCTGTCTTGTAAACTTGAGGAAGACTCTAAGGAGCTTCAGGAAGTAGTGGTTAATGGTCGTGCTGGTTTGAATGCCACCAAGACTGGTGCTGCACTTAGTATGAGTGCTGATCAGATCAACGACATGCCAAGTATTACCCACGGTATTGCCGATGTAGCTCGTCTGAATCCTCAGCTTACAACAACTAATACCGGTGTGATGTCATTTGCTGGTACAAACAACCGTTACAATCAGTTCCTTATCGATGGTGCCGCTAACAACGACGTATTCGGTCTTTCAAGCACTGGTTCTAATGGTGGACAGGCTGGTACACAGCCAGTTTCTATGGAAACTATCGAGCAGCTTCAGGTTAATGTAGCTCCTTTCGATGTTCGCCAGGGTGGTTTTACTGGTGGTTCTATCAATGCCATCACTAAGAGTGGTACCAACCAGTTCCATGGTTCACTTTATGGCTACGGTTACAACCAGAGTCTTCTGGGTAGCCACTACAAGCTTCAGGATGGTTCTGGCTATGCACCAAAGTATGGTGAAGAGAGAGATTACAACTGGGGCGTAACATTAGGTGGCCCTATCGTAAAGAACAAACTCTTCTTCTTCGCTAACTATGAGATGAGCGATAAGACTTATCCTAATCTCTATGCTTATGGATCAGCTGATTCTAAGGTAGATATGGATAAAGCCGACAATATTCTCAGTATGATTAAGGATATTGCTCAGAAGCAGAATCTTTCTTATCCTGGTTATTTCTCTACACAAGATATCTATACAAGAAGCAAGAAGGGCGGTATCAAGCTCGACTGGAATATCAATGAAAATCATAAGGCATCTGTTCGTTGGAGCATTGTTTCAGCTGATCAGTTGAACAATGGTGGTGGTGTTAAGGCTTTGAATGATAACCTTTACAGCTATCCTTTCAAGAGCGTAACCAACTCAATTACAGCTGAGTTGCAGAGCCGTTTCTCTCCACAGGTTTCTAATGAGTTCCGCGCTTCTTATGTAGGCGTACGCGATAAGCGTGATGTAGGTGCAGCTTTCCCTTCTGTTACTATCAATGGTGTAGGTCAGGGTTCTGTTAACCTTGGTAACGAGCGTTCTTCTATGGCTAATAGCCTTGATCAGGATAACTTGACTTTCGAGGACAACGTAACTTGGTACAAGGGTAACCATACATTCACTTTCGGTACTCATGATGAGGTTTATAATTTCTCTAACCTCTTTATCCAGGACCTTTACGGTACTTATACATTCCAGACTTACAACGATTTCGAAAGCTACTATAATGATTATATGGCTGGTGCTTTAGATCCAACTAAGGCTTACATGAACCAGTATCGTTATGGTCACGCAAATGTTGAGGTTACAGGCAATCCTCGTTGGAGCGCTTCATTTGGTGCAGCTCAGCTTGGTTTCTATGTACAGGACAAGTGGGATGCTACTGATAACTTCCAGCTTACTTACGGTTTGCGTATGGATATTCCTGTATTTGGTGATAAGCCATCTGCTAACGTTCCTTTCAACGAGTATGCAGCTGCTCACAACTGGAATACAAGAACAGACCAGAAGATCTCAAGCACTCCATTGTGGAGCCCACGTGCTGGTTTCCGTTGGGATATCAAGGGTGACCGTCGCTTCATCCTTCGTGGAGGTGCTGGTATCTTCACTGGCCGTATCCCATTCGTTTGGATCAGCAACAACTACTCAAACACTGGTATTCAGATGTCTCAGTACAGCCTGAACAAGCCTAAGGGTGTTGAACTTATTCTCGACCCTAATGGTCAGGAGGCTAATGTAGCTTCAGTTACAGCTTCATCTGGTAGCCAGACTATCAATGTATACGACAAGAACTTCAAGCTCGCTCAGAACCTTCGTTTCAACCTTGGTTTCGACTTCGAAGCACTTGGTATTAACTGGACTGCTGAGGGTATCTACTCTAAGACTTTGAACGATATTCTCTACAAGAACCTTGCTTATGATATGACAGGTCAGACCTACGGTCAGAAGTACGGTCTTGAGTTCGACAACCGTCCACTCTTCTCTAAGACTACTGGCGGTACAGCATTCAATAATGTATATGGTCTTTACAACACAAGTAAGGGTTATACCGTAAACTTGTCTTTGAAGGCTGAGAAGCATTTCGACTTCGGACTTGACTTGATGGCAAGTTACACTTGGACTAAGTCTACAAGCGTTAACAATGGTGGTAGCTCTGTTGCCGAGAGTAACTGGCGCTACAACTATACATACCGCAACTCTAACGATCCTGAGCTTGGCAATTCTGCTTACAATACTCCTCATCGTTTCCAGGCTTCTGCTTACTACCATGTTGATTATGGTAAGAACAAGGAGTGGAAGACTACTGTCGGACTTATCTGGCAGGGCAAGAGCGGTTCTCCATACACACTTTACTACTATGGCGATGTTAACGAGGATGGTGCTAACGGTAATGACCTTCTCTTCATCCCAACTGATCAGCAGATCGACAACATGAAGTTCGAGGAGACAAGCTACTCTAAGAATGCACTTGCAAATCGCGTATTTGGTGCTGATTATGCAGGCAAGACTCTTACAGAGGATATGCAGAAGCAGTTGATGAAGGAGTGGATCGCAAGCGACTCTTATATGAGAGATCATCGTGGTCAGTACTACAAGAGATATGCTGATAACCTTGCATTCGAGAATCACTTCGATATGCACTTCGCTCAGAAGTACAGCTTCAAGGTTGCAGGTCAGACTAACTCACTCGAGCTTAGCTTCGATATCATCAACCTTGGTAACTTGCTGAATAAGGACTGGGGTCATACTTATGGTGATGGCTTTGGTGTTTACTACAGCCCAGTTACATACCGTGGCAATGGTGTTTACCAGTTCACTGGTGGTTATGCAGCTCGCGATTATAGCGATATCTACAGCCGCTGGCGTGGACAGATTGGTTTGAAGTACACATTCTAATCAGTCTATATAATAAAAGAGATCGGATATTCCTTATAGGAGTATCCGATTTTTTTGTTTCATGCTTGCCAATGTTATTTTTATCTTGCTTTCAAACTGAAAATTCGAAAAATATGAGTAACTTTGCGGCAAGTTTTTACGTAAGAATAATTAAAAGATATGATATCAGCTATTGAACGAGGTATGCAACGTCGTACCGAACTTCTTTTAGGTAAAGAGAATGTAACAAAGATAAACGAGGCACGCGTGCTCATCTTCGGTCTTGGAGGTGTAGGCTCATGGTGTGCTGAAGGACTGGTACGAAGCGGTATCAGAAATATTACAATAGTAGATTCCGATCGCGTTTGCGTAACCAATTGCAACCGACAGTTGATGGCTACCAGCAAGACCGTAGGACAGGTAAAGGTAGAAGCCTTGAAAGAGCGCCTGCTCGAGATCAATCCAAGTGCCCAGATCGAGGCCCTTCAGAAGATCTATGAACCTGCCACAGCCGACTTCTTCCACATGGAGGAATATGATGTGATTATTGATGCGATAGACTCCCTGAGCGAGAAGGCCGACCTGATACTTCGCGCTACCAGCCTGCCTAAGCACATCACCTTTATTTCATCTATGGGAGCAGCCCTTCGCATCGACCCATTCAAGATTCGCAAGGCCGAATTCTGGAATGTCAAGGGCGATCCATTGGCACGTGCCATTCGTAAGAAATTCAAGAAACAGCATACCTTCCCAGCACGCAAGTTCTATTGCGTGTATAGCGAAGAAAAGCCTATGCAGAATATGGGTGAGAATCACTCTTGTGGTACATCGGCATGTATGTGCCCTAAGGCCAAACTGCTTAGCGGACAGAGAGGTACAGATACAGCCGTATACGATGCCCCTGGCGACCAGAGCCTTGTAGAGCATGAATGGTGTACTTCCAAGGCTCAGATCAATGGTTCGCTTTGTCACATCACCTCTATCTTTGGAATGGCTATTGCTGGAATGGTTATCGACCAATTAGTAGAGATAAATGGAACAGCAACCGAGCAAACTGTATGAACTTGATATGGCTCAACTGAGCCAGGAACTCAAGTTTGTAACCTATCACGATGGCGAGATCGCCCTTGTCGACCGCATTGTGAAGGAAAAACATCTACATCCGCTCCATCTGCATCCCTATGTGGTAGTAATCTGTACCAAAGGCAGTTGCAGTTTCAACTTCAATGGTCAGAGATTAAACTTCCGCGAAGGACAGGTGGTGCTTACCGCTCCCGATTCCACCCTTACCGATTATGACATGAGTGATGATTTCATGGGCAAGGCCATTTGCTTTTCTGCCGAAATCATCCACTCGCTACTTGGTGCCAAGATAGGGCAGTGGAATCTTTTCGTTTACGATCAGAAGATTCATAATATGGAGCTTCCCGAGGCTTTGCGCGAGCAATACTTATGCTATTACGAACTGTTGCGCTATAAGATGAAGCATCAGGAAGGTACAAATCGAGTAGAGGCCATGCGCTCCATCATTCGGGCCATGCTTCTCGATATCTGTAGCGTAATGGATACCCTCATACCCGAATCGGGCGATGAGGAATCGTATGGCAAAGTGCTTTTCAATCAGTTTCTTAGTCAACTTACGTCAAGCCAGATCAAGCATCTGCCCGTATCCCATTATGCCGGATTGCTTTCCATTACCCCCAAGTATCTTTCGATGCTTTGTACTAAATATAGTGGAAAAACAGCATCAGAATGGATCAGGCAGTATACGAAGGAAGACATACGCTACCATCTCTGCCATACCAATCTGACGCTCAAGGAAATCTGTGAGCGAACTGGTTTTAAAAACCTATCCTTCTTTGTTACCTACGTGCGAAAGCAGTTTGGTATGACTCCGATGGAAATCCGCTCACAATATTAACTAAAATTAAAAAGAGTTCAGCTTAGAATTTGTAGTCGATACCGATACCGATTACATTATTAGTGCGTGAATAAGTTTCGGTAGCACCAGCTACTGGATAGTAATCAGGAGTCTTCTTGTAATCCTCATAGAGAGTGATAAAGTATCCTGCATTCACGCGAATCTTGTCAGTCAGATTTATTGCAGCACCCAAACCTACACTATAGCTATCGCAAGCGAAAGATGTATTCTGCTGATACTCATCGCTCAGTCCATAGTCGGTACGCTGGCCACCACAACTGATAGTAAACTTCTCGTTGATATCATATTCCAGACCCAACTGATACTCATTGGTACCACCCTTCAAAGTCTTCTGGCGATCGCCAGCCATCTTGGCATTCTTATCGTCGAAGAAGTGATACTCTACAGTAGCACGGAACTTATCTGTAAATTCATAACCTGCTGCAAACGAGAGCAATGAAGGCATATCATAGCGAGTCTTAGCCTTGTCCATATAGCCTGCAATCTTATTGCCCATCGAGCCAACGCTCAGGGTCTTTGTATCATTTTTTGTTTCAAGTTTTGTGCGGAATTCATAGCGGGCAGCAAGAGTAAGCGGACCCTTGTGGAAGTCGACACTTACGATAGGAGTGAAGCCCCATCCTCTTTGAGTACAGTCGAGCTGAAGGTCTACCAGATTGATAGTACCCGCATTGGCAGTAACATTGCCCTTATAGCTGCCGTCATAATAATTGGCGCGAATACCTACAGCAGCCGAAAAATTATCGGTAAACTTATATCCGAAGTTAAGCTGGCTACCATAGATGTATTGCTTTCCTTTAAGCTGAGTATCAAGCGTATATCCAGGAATCATCTGGCTGGTTACCATAGGCTGTAGCATCGCCTTAACAGGAATGCTGAACATAGGCACACCATCATCATATTTTACGGCACCACCACTACCTACGATACCGAGCATATAAGAGATGTTGAAGCGATCCTTCTTATAGGCAGCAAAGATAGCAGGTACGATAGGAGCCGAAGCCTTACCTTTATAAGTATAGTGATAATCTTCGCCAGCCGTTGGGAAATTAGGAATATCAGTAGTGATATCGCGATTCTGCCAAGGCTTCTGGAAGTTGAGCGAAAGCTGCAGTCCCTCATGTCCCCAAGCCAGTCCGGCAGGATTGCTGTAGGCAGCATCAATATCAAAACTTGCACCTCTTGCCATCATACGGTCGAAAGCAATATGGTAGTTGGTGT
>REGX01024169.1_pt1 | contig 13423 bp, 13 predicted proteins | sample 2276321 | NCBI WGS metagenome assembly REGX01 (sample SAMN08335021, study PRJNA423103) | bovine gut metagenome | biome: bovine gut metagenome; feature: rumen; material: feed digesta; isolation source: rumen digesta from from 15 high feed efficiency cows and 15 low feed... | host: Bos taurus ... | reverse complement strand
TCCGTAGCGTGACGCGATGAGAGTCTTATGTTAAATATTTAATGTTTTAATTACCGAAGTATTGTAACGAATATAGTATATTTTAATCCTGCATCGTAAAATTACTTTATTTAACAAAGGCTGACAATGTAAAAGTATTTAAAATACGATCTTAATTAGCACCAAATTATTTTGCCCAAATTTTGCCCAAAAATGGAAAAGCAAAGATTTTCACAACTTCCAAAACCCCGTATATACTTGATAGTCAACATATAAGCCCTACTTCTCAGCAGGGCTTATACACATTATACAAAAACATTATGAATTATTTTTTTTGCGAACAAGATTTTAAAGTTTATCTAATTTCTAACAGTAAATCTTTCTCCTTTCATTACTGTGCATGCTCACAAGTACGGCACTTTCTATCGCAATATCGCTCGCATTGTGCACAAATATCATAGCCCAACATGGCTCCAAGAATAAAATCCTCCTCTGGAGACAATTGGTTAAGAGGTCGGTTAACAAACAGACGAATAGCATCCAAACATTCTTTCTTACCAAAGAATAAATTCAGTCGATCATTGCCTACTGGCTGAATGATATAGTCGATATTCTGATGCTGAAGACGAGTTATGGCATAATTTTCATATTTCTTATTAAAGGTGAAGAGGACCATGCGGCGTACACCTTTCTGATATTCATATATATGATTACTCAGCACTTTCATATCTATTGGCATTGAATCTATCTGTTGCATGCTATTCGTCTTTATTGGATAAATTATAGTGATGGCTTAATTGCTTCAAGCCAATCGTTTATGCGGGTCTCTGTTTTATCATTCTCATTAATATCGTCAAGAGCAAGACCTAAGAATTTTCCATCTTCCACTGCTTCACTGTCGTCGAATGTATACTCATCGGTACTTACTCCAGCCAAAACATTTGCTCCTGCAGCTATAGCTGCATCATATAGTTCCTTCATACCTCCACAGAAAGTATCTGAATAGCTTTCGCTGTCGCCACAACCAAAAAGAGCAACTGTCTTTCCTGTCAAGCCTGTCGATTTCAGAGTCTTAATTCCATCATACCAATCGTCCTGTAATTCTCCTGCTCCCCATGTAGAAGTACCAAGAATAAGATTTTCATTCTCTTTAATTATATCGGCTGATAGATTCTGAACATCTAATGTTTCAACCCCAAGTTTACCAGCTATAGTTTCAGCTATCCCCTGGCAAGTTCCTGTAGAGGAACCAAAAATTACGATTGTTTTCTTCATCTTTATACTTTTTAGTTTACATTTTCTTATTTCGGGTTTGATCTTTATCAGATCATTGATTTCGTTTGCAAAGATACTATTTAGAAAGATTCTACGCAATACCTAAAAATTGCGAAAATACAAAATCAATCTATCATCATTAATGAGTATTAGAATACTGAGAAGCTACTATAAACCTTAATTATGTGGAAATTGATACAAATACTAAGCTACTTTTTTAATGAGGTGCTTGTTTTAAAGGAGAATTTTGCTAACTTTGTAAACAACAAAAATAAAACTATGTCACAGATTTGGATAAGTGCCGCGGGACTATGCGGAGCAACATTGATTGGTTCGCTTCTGGGTTTCCTCATCAAGGAATTGCCACACAAATGGAATGATACAGTTCTTGGATATTGTGCAGGTATCATGCTTGCAGCATCTACTATTGGATTGATTGTTCCTGCTTTTGATATGGCTACCAATACAAATTGGTGGATAGTTGTTGCTGGTGTAATGGTTGGAGCTTTATTCCTCAATGTACTCGACTTGGTTACCCCTCATTTGCATCATATTACTGGCCTAGACCAGGAGGAGCATCGCAACAATAAGACTCTTAATCATATCCTTCTTTTTGTGATGGCAATAGCTCTTCATAAAATGCCTGAAGGTATGGCTGCAGGTGTTAGTATGAGTACAGCTGAAACTGACTGGTCGGTAAGCTTTGGTATTGCCCTTCAGAATATTCCAGAAGGAATGGTCATTATTGCTCCATTATTAGTAGCCGGCGTATCTAAAATACGTACAATGGTCATCTCGCTGGCCATAGGTTTGCTAGAAGTAATTGGTGTATGGATAGGTTTTGGACTTGGATCTGCCTCAGAAACAATGCTCCCTGTCATGCTAGGATTTGCTGGAGGAGCCATGCTATATGTTACCAGCGATGAGATGATACCAGAAACTCATGCACATGGTTTTCAAAAGCAAGCAACCTATGCATTACTTCTTGGTTTTATGACCCTTCTATTAATGGATAAGCTCATATAATTATGGATATACTAGATAGATTCTTCAAAAATGAGCGCAAGAATGTGGCATTAACTCTTTCGAGCGGAGGTGCTCGAGGGCTTGCTCATATTGGAGCTATAGAGGCTCTTGAGCAACAAGGATACAAAATTACTTCTATAGCTGGTACATCATGCGGCGCACTTGTCGCAGGACTTTATGCCGCTGGTAGACTGGATGCATTTAAAGCATGGGTAGAAAATATCGACAATAAAAAGATACGAGAGTTAACTGATTACACGCTAAGTCTATCCTATCTTGTAAAAGGCGATCGTATTATTGAGGAGCTCAAGAAGATATGTCCAGACAGAAATATTGAAGAGCTACCAATACCATTCAGATGTGTGGCAACTGACTGGAAGACAGGACAAGAAGTGGTATTCGATCATGGAAGTATGTGGCAGGCTATCAGAGCATCTATTTCTGTTCCTGCATACTTTGAACCTGTAGAATTGGATGGAAAGATTCTTATCGATGGTGGTATTTCCAATCCATTTCCACTTGATCGCGTAGTACGAACTAAGAATGATCTGCTAGTTGGTGTCAACGTAAGTGGTCATGATTATGGTGGTATTTATGAAAGAAGAAAAAGTTCAGAAGCATGGATGATCAAGAATTCCAAGGTGCTCTCGCTGCTTAAGAAAGTGCTTCCAGAAGGTATTGATCCAAGTTTCAACTACTATACCCTACTCAATCAGACTATATCTATAGCTATTTCTCAGAATGCGCACAAGTCTATTCTGCTTAATAAACCAGATATGCTTCTTGATCTGCCTATGAAACGCTATAGTGGCAGTGATTACGACAAATTCAAGAATATCCGCAAGATTGGCTTTGAGAAAATGATAAATACCATTGAGAAATATAAAAGCAAGCGAAAATAGAGCTTTATATTTTCTAAAAGATATTTTCATTTTTCCTTCAGATTTCGAGATATATTCTTATATGTCAGCGAATTATCTATGAAGGAACTTTTGGTTTTTACACCCTTACATATTCACCTATTTAATTTAAAATACACTTAAAAAAGTTCCTCCATATTTTTAGATAGTTGCCTGGTAATCATTACTTTAACAATGGAGGAACTTTCTCAAACTATTTAAGATAATATGTCATATACAAAACAGTATTCCATCAAATTATAGATAGGAATGCATCTACTTAGCAGAAGGAGATGTAGCTATAAGGTTAGATTTTTTGTAACATGCCAAAAAAAGCTGAAATCACTTAGTTATTCCAAGCGAATTACTTATTTGATGTTCGGAAATTACTTATTAATTTTGTCGGAATAACTAAGTGATTGTAACGTCAAAAAGCGTATAAAGCAAATCAGGAAATAGAGGATGAAACAACAACAGATAAGTAACTGTATATCAATATCTTGCATCTTAAAATAAAATAGCTTAGTTTTTAGGTTGAAAAACATAAGGTTTTAGCTTGTAAAAGGTAAGGTTTTGCATGCTAAAACCTTATCTTTTGCATTACAATTCGAGCCTTCTTGAAAAGTCAATTCAAATCACTTTGAAAATCATATCTAACAAAAAGTTCCTCCATATTCAATCATCTATAAACCAAACTCTTATCTAAAAATATGGAGGAACTTTTTTAAATGTATTTAAAATTAAATAGGTGAATATGTAAGGGTGTAAAAACCAAAAGTTCCTTCATAGATAATTCGCTGATATATAAATAAGTATCTCAAAATCTGAAGGAATAATGAAAATAAGTTTTGCTCTTTATAAAGAGACAAATATTATTGCGAGATAATGCATTTTTAAACCATATAAGCTAGTTATACGTCTATTAATTATAGTTAGGACAAAGACTAGCTAATCATCTATTTTCAATTTTACCAATATCATGAAATTATTATAATAATAACTATAACTATGACTTTAAGACATCTTACAATGATCTTGCTCATGCTATGCACAGCAATAGCTAGAGCACAATATAAGCAAGTAAACGATATTGCTTATTCTACTTCATCAAATAACTATGCTAAAGAAAGATGCAAACTTGATGTTTATTATCCAACAAACATTAAAGACGCACCTGTAGTAGTATGGTTTCATGGCGGAGGAATAGAAGGAGGAAATAAATATATCGACGAAGAGCTCAAGAATAGCGGCCTTGTAGTAGTAGCGGTTAACTATCGCCTGCTACCTAAAGCAAGTATGGATGAAATACTTGATGATGCAGCCGCATCTGTAGCATGGACTTTCAAAAATATTGAGAAATATAATGGAAGCAAACGAAAGATATTCCTCTGCGGACATTCGGCAGGAGGATATCTGCTTGACATGATTGGATTACAGAAGAAGTGGTTGGCAAAATATAATGTTGATGCAGACTCTATAGCTGCCCTAGTACCTTTCAGCGGTCAATGCGTTACCCATTATAATGTAAGAAAGCAGCAAGGCATAGGGCCTTTACAAGCTACTATCGACCAATATGCGCCACTTACATTCATTCGTCCAGACGCTCCTCCTATGGTTATCATATCAGGTGACAGAGAACTAGAACTCTATGGCAGATATGAAGAGCAGGCTTATTTTTGGCGCATGCTTAAATTAGTAGGCCATAAGGATGTAACTCTTTACGAAATGCAAGGATATGACCATGGAGTTATGCCCCATCCTGCATATCACATATTAAAACAGCATATCAAAAGAATTACAGGAAAATAAAGCTCAACCAAATAAAAAAGCGGCCTCAAATTGAGACCGCCTTTTTTTATCAAAATGAAATTAGTTTTTACTTTGCATAAGCTACTGAACGGATTTCGCGAATGACAGTAATCTTAACCTGACCAGGATAAGTCATCTCATTCTGAATCTTCTCAGCAATTTCGCTTGACAGCTTCTCTGACTCAGCATCATCCATCTTATCAGCACCCACGATAACACGAAGTTCACGTCCAGCCTGGATAGCATAAGTCTTGGTTACACCTGGATAGCTCATAGCGATAGCCTCAAGATCGTTCAAACGCTTGATATATGCTTCTACAATCTCACGACGAGCACCAGGACGAGCACCACTGATAGCATCACATACCTGAACGATTGGAGCAATAAGGCTAGTCATCTCTGCTTCATCATGGTGAGCAGCAACTGCATTTACGATATCTGGCTTCTCCTTGAACTTCTCGGCAATCTTAGCACCATATAATGCGTGTGGCAATTCTGTCTCCTCATCTGGCACTTTACCAATATCGTGGAGCAAACCTGCACGCTTAGCCTTCTTAGGATTCAAGCCCAACTCGCTAGCCATAACAGCACATAAATTAGCTGTCTCACGAGCATGCTGGAGCAAGTTCTGACCATAAGAAGAACGATATTTCATCTTACCGACAATACGAATAAGTTCTGGGTGTAATCCATGAATACCTAAGTCAATGGCTGTACGTTTACCTGTTTCAAGAATCTCATTATCGAGCTGCTTCTTAACCTTAGCAACAACTTCCTCAATACGAGCTGGGTGAATACGGCCGTCAGCTACCAACTGATGAAGAGCCAAACGGCAAATCTCACGACGAACTGGATCGAAAGCTGAGATTACAACAGCATCTGGAGTATCATCAACAACGATTTCAACACCAGTAGCTGCTTCAAGAGCACGGATATTACGACCTTCACGACCGATAATACGACCCTTTACTTCGTCATTATCAATATGGAATACACTAACTGAATTTTCAATAGCAGTCTCAGTAGCTACACGCTGAATTGTCTGAATAACAATTTTCTTAGCCTCATTCTGAGCATTGAGCTTAGCATCATCCATGATTTCGTTTACATAGCTTGCTGCATCAAGTTTTGCCTGATCTTTCAAGCTTTCAACCAAACGAGCTTTAGCTTCATCAGCACTTAAACCAGAAAGTTCCTCAAGTTTAGTCTGCTCCTGCTGCTTCATCTTCTCGAGATCCTGCTGCTTTACAGCAAGCAGTTTCTTCTCATTATCAAGACGCTGCTGGAAATTTTCTACTTCCTGACGACGGCGACCGATTTCTTCCTGACGCTGGTTCAGAGAAATTTCACGCTGCTTAAGTCGGTTTTCACTCTGCTGGATTTTAGAGTTGCGTTGCTGTACCTCTTTTTCAAGTTCCGATTTTTTATTTAAGAACTTCTCTTTAACTTCGAGAAGTTTTTTCTCTTTAATAACATCGGCGTCTTTCTTGGCTGCATCCAGTAGTTGATTATATTTTCCGGTAGCTACGTATCGGAAAATTGAATAGCCAGCCAGTCCACCTATCAACAAGGCAACTGCGGCAATTATAATTGTTACTACCATATCTTAATTTATTAGTTAACTTCAATTTAATGCTTCCTCGATTTCTGAAGTCAACTTTTCAAGAAGGTCATTATACGGCCCAGTATCATTACGTCCCTCGCCCTTTTCATATCGTAAAGCAATATCAATAAGAGCCATATAAAGAATATCCTTATCACTCTTTTTGTTTTTAAAGATCTTGCTATACTGATTGACGACGTCGGTAATAAGTTTGGCCCCCTTGCGATAATATTCCTCATCTGCTCTCGGAATATTGACCGAGAGTTCCGTATCATATACGTGCAAGGTTATATGTAGTTTCTCTTTGTTTTCTTCAGCCATCGTTCTACTTATCACTCAATAGCGTGATACATTTATTTACATCTCTGATCAACTTGGCCAGTCGTTTCTGAGCGTTTTCCATATCTCCGTCAGTAATTTCCAGCATCTTAGCCATCTTGAGACTCTCGTAATCATCATGAGCCTGAGTCAACTTACCTTCGAGATTTGCTATCTCATCGTCACGTTTGGCTATCTCGTCACGCAATTGATTATTCTCCTGCTTAAGTTCACCGAACTGCAGAATCAATTGTCTCAAACGAGTAGTAAACGTATTTAATGTTTTCTCATTAGCATCCATTATAACTACAATTTGGCTACAAATTTAATTTAAATATTTGATATATCCAAATTTATCGCAATTTATTTCATCTTTGATTTAGCCTTTTCAACTTCCTCATCGCTAGGTTTTGGCTCTTTCTTGGCGAGCATCAATACCTGGAATACGAAATCAGTAATCCATTTCTGACTGAAGCCAAGGCGCTGATCGTATTGACGAACAGCCATAACTGCCTTAGCAACACTAGGATCGCTAAAATCATTTTTAGCGAAAATATCAGAAATCTGCTGCTGTGTCATTCCATAAATGGTTTTCTTGAAGATACTTGGAATACGAAGCTTAAATTTCATCAGATTTCCCATAAGCATCATCAATTCCTGCGTAAAGCCCTGGAACTGGATCAAATATCCATTTACATCCTGAAGCTTATGACAATTCTTACGAATACTTTGATCGATTTCCTTGAAGAAAGAATCGTCTATTTCGTAAATATTCTTCATCATCTTCTTAACATGCACTTTCTCTCCCACTCCAAGTTTATTGTTGAGAGTAGGAACATGCATGGTAACTTTAAAGACACGAAGATCAGGAAGCATTGCTAAGTTGGTGATACCCAACTTTTCTGCAAGGGCCGCCTGGAAGTACACACGTACAAGAGACATGTAGTCTTCCATTCCACCAACTTTTTCCGCTTTATCTTTTTTACCGAATAGTTTTGAAAATATTCCCATAATAAAATAATTTCCTAAAATATTTTGTTTAATATACAATTTTTCGAATACAAAAGTACGGCTTTTATAGCAAAAAAACAAACTTAGCAAGTTATTTTTTGAATTTTACCTTTCTATATTCAAAAATAATGTTTATCTTTGCAAAGTTTTACATCAATAATTAGCAATAATCTGTCGTACAATATATGAAGCAGTATCCTAAAGGTAATGAATTAATAAGAACATTAGTAGTCATCAGCGACTTTTTGATAATTAATGCTGTCTTATCTTTGTATATCGTTTGTCTTCCAGACTGGGTCCCTGAATACTTCCATTCAGCGACAAAGACTACATTCATCGTGGCTGCGTTTGCCCTGATGATTTCGCAATATTTTTATTCGACAGTCATCCACGTCAGGAAAATTTCATATGAGCTTATTTTGAAACAGACGGCTAAGTTATCTCTAACTCAGGCTGTACTCATGTTCGTCTTCCTCAGAATTCTATCTGAAGCAGGCGAATTCTTCCACTTTATATTCATCTATTGGGCGAGCATTTTCGGCCTATTGATATTAAGCCGAATTCTAGAAAGAACCATTTTGAAATATTATCGCTCAAAAGGTAGAAATACCAGAAGCGTAATTTTCGTTGGTTCTGATCCTGCTAACCTCGCTGTCTACAACTCTATTGTAGACGACCCATCGACAGGTTACAAGGTATTAGGATATTACGGCGATGCTGCTATTGAAGGAGCACCTGCTGAATTCAAGCGTCTGGGTACTAGAGAAGACTTGAAGAAGATGATTGCTGAAAACAGCGAATTTGATCCTTCTATGGCAACAAAAGAATGCGGAACAGTTGTCGACAAGCAGTTGAACGCCTTTAAAACAGACGAGTTATTCTGCTGTCTTTCGCATACAAATTCCGACGAAATAAAATCAATCATGCGTTTCTGCGACCGCAATGTGATTCGTTTCTACTACGTTCCAAGAGCTTTCGCAAACATGCAGTTGAATCTCGAGGGTGAGAATTTCATGGGAACTACTTTGTTTACCAATCACCACGAGCCATTGTCAGAACCTTGGAACAAACTGATTAAACGCTTATTTGATATAGCATTCAGCGCAACAGTATTGCTTTGCATGCTTCCATTCTTCCCTATCATTGCTCTTATCATCAAGATTCAGAGCCCAGGCCCAATCTTCTTCCGTCAGGACAGAACTGGTATGAATGGTATTACCTTTAAGTGCATGAAGTTCCGCTCAATGCATATCAGCAATGACGCAGATACTAAGCAAGCTACTAAGGATGATCCTCGCAAGTTCCCATTCGGTAACTTGATGAGAAAACTGAACATTGACGAATTGCCACAATTTATTAATGTATTAACAGGTGACATGAGTATTGTAGGACCTCGTCCACACATGTTGCTTCATACAGAAATGTATAGCAAGGAAATTAGCAAATACATGGTACGCCATTTCGCAAAACCAGGAATAACAGGTCTTGCTCAAGTAACAGGCTACCGTGGAGAAACTAAATATCTATGGCAAATGAAGGAACGCGTAAAACGCGATATCTACTACATCGAGAATTGGTCACCATGGCTCGACATCAAGATCATCCTTCTTACAGCCAAGAGTATGATTATACCAGATAAGAACGCATATTAAAAAGATAATAAGAAAACCTATTTATATATGAAAGGTATAGTATTAGCAGGCGGTTCCGGAACCCGCCTGTATCCAATTACAAAAGGAATAAGCAAACAGCTGATTCCAATTTTCGACAAACCGATGATATATTATCCTGTGTCAGTATTAATGCTTGCAGGCATCAAGGATATACTTATCATCTCAACACCTTTCGACTTACCAGGATTCAAGCGTCTGCTTGGTGATGGTAGTGATTACGGTGTACACTTCGAATATGCAGAGCAGCCTTCACCAGACGGCTTGGCACAGGCATTTATCATCGGAGAAAAGTTTATCGGAAATGACGACGTATGCCTCGTACTAGGTGACAACATCTTCTACGGAGCAGGATTCACTGGTTTGCTAAAAGAGAGTGTAGAAGCGGCCAATAACGGCACTGCAAGTGTATTTGGCTATTACGTAAACGACCCAGAGCGTTATGGTGTAGCAGAATTTGACAAAAACGGCAATTGCTTAAGCATTGAAGAAAAACCAGAACATCCAAAGAGCAACTATGCAGTTGTGGGACTTTACTTCTATCCTAACAGCGTAGTAGAAATTGCAAAGAACATCAAGCCATCAGCACGCGGAGAACTTGAAATCACAACAGTAAATCAGGAATATCTGAAGTTGAAGACTTTAAAGGTACGTACACTTCAAAGAGGTTTTGCGTGGCTCGACACGGGTACTCACGATAGTTTAAGTGAAGCAAGTACCTTCATCGAAGTTATCGAAAAACGACAGGGTTTGAAAGTTGCCTGCCTGGAAGAAATCGCCTTTAAACAAGGTTGGATTGATTCTGAGAAATTAAAGCAATTGGCTCAGCCTATGATGAAGAACAATTATGGCAAGTATCTAATGGATCTTGCTGAGGGTAAATAAAATATTGCTAACTCACATCCTATTTATATTATAATGGAAGAAACAAAGAACACAGAACTGGAGAATCAGCAGCAAATTGAACCAGAAGAGGGTTCATCATTCAATTTTGCCGCCATCTACACTACTGTCATTTTAAATTGGCAGTGGTTCATACTGTCGCTCATTATCTCTATTGGCGTTGCAGCTATCTATTTAAGATATGCAAAGCCAATGTATCAGGCATCTGCAAAGTTGCTGATCAAGGATGATGACGGTATGAGTCGTGGAAGTTCAAGCAGTCTCCAAAACGCAACAAACCTCGGTCTTATTTCAAACTCTAACGGTATCGACAATGAGATGGAAATTCTTACCTCAAAGTCGCTTGCACAGGACGCTGTAAAAGACCTGAAACTGTACACAGATTATTATCACAAAGGAAAGATCAAGAACGATCTTCTCTATCGCAGAGAACCAATTACTGTTGATCTAGATAATGCACATCTGGACGAACTTTACTACTCAAGTTTCAATCTGACTATAGAACGTCAGGGAGATAACTATCTTGTAAAGGGTTCATATCTCGTTCCTCATGGTGAACTTGGAACTCCTGAAGGTCCATATAGCATTAACCAAAAGATAAGTACATTCCCTTCATATATCCGTACTCGTTTCGGTACCCTTACTGTAAACAAGACAGATAAGCCTATGAAAAATGGTGAAATAGAGATCGTAAATCTTCGCTCACCATTAGCTACAGCAGGTAAATATGCAGGAAGCCTGAGCGTAAGTCAGACATCTAAGACTACTACTATCGCTCAGCTTGTATTGACTGATGAAGATCCTGTTAGAGCTAAAGATTATCTGAATCAGTTGGCTATCGTTTATAACCGTCAGGCTAACGAGGATAAGAATGAGATTGCTGTTCGTACAGAAGCATTCGTAAATGGTCGTCTGCAGAAGATTAACGCTGAGCTAGGAACAACTGAAGGTCAGTTGGAGAACTACAAGAAGCAGAACAAGATGGTTGAGTTAAAGCTCAACGCAGGTCAGGCTGTTTCAAATGCAGATGCATTCTCTCAGAAATTAACAGATGCTAATATGCAGGTTGCATTACTGAACGAAATGCAGACTTATATGAATGAACCTGCTAATAAGTATATGCCAATGCCTTCTAATGTTGGTTTGCAGGATCAGGCAGCTACAGCTTTAATTTCAAGATATAATGAAATAGCTACACAGAGAAACCGCTTACTGCGCAGTGCTAGTGAAAATTCACCATCTGTTACTCCATTAACAGCACAGTTGGATGATCTCGAGGCTTCTATCAAGCGTGCTATGGCTCAGGCTCGTAAGAACATGGCTATCCAGCGTGCTACTATCGCAAGTCAGTATGGCAAATATCAAGGACAAATTGGTGAGACTCCAGCACAGGAGAAGATGCTTACCCAAATTGGCCGCCAGCAGGAAGTTAAGTCTGGTCTTTACTTGATGTTGTTGCAGAAGCGCGAGGAGAACTCTATTAATCTTGCTGCAACTGCCGACAAGGGTCGTTTGATCGATACTCCTTCTTTCGGTGGAAAAGTAAGCCCTAAGAGTTCAATGATCTTCTTGATTGCATTGATTATCGGTATTGCACTCCCTTCAGTTATCTTGTTTATCCTTCAGTTCTTCCACTATAAGATTGAAGGTCACAACGATGTTGCACGTCTTACACGTCTTCCTATTCTTGCTGACGTACCAGTTGCAAGCGAACAGGCTAAGACTAAGGCTGATATCGTAGTTCACGAGAACAAGAATAATTTGATGGAGGAAATTTTCCGAAGCATGCGTACAAACTTGCAGTTCATGATGAAGGAAGACCAGAAGGTTATTTCTTTCACATCATCTACTTCAGGTGAGGGTAAAACCTTTACAGCAGCTAACCTTGCTGTAAGTTTCGCACTCCTCGGCAAGAAAGTTATCATCGTAGGTCTCGATATTCGTAAGCCACGTTTGGCAGAGTTGTTTGAGATTGATGACCATCAACATGGTATTACTCCATTGCTTACTCATGACAATCCTAGCGAGGAGGAAATCCGCGCTCAGGTTCTCCCTTCAGGAATTAATACAAATCTTGAGTTACTGATGGCAGGTCCTACCCCTCCTAACCCAACCGAGCTTTTGGCTCGCGAAAGTTTGGTAAACATCATGAACAGACTTCGCAGTATGTATGATTACATCATCGTCGATACAGCTCCAGTAGGTCTTGTAACAGATACATTACAGATTGCTCGAGTTACAGATGCAACTGTATTCCTCTGTCGTGCAGACTTTACAACAAAAGACAGTTTCGGCTTGATTAATAGTCTTGCAAACGAAAAGAAGATGCCTAACATGAGTATCGTTATCAATGGTATCGATATGTCTAAGAAGAAGTATGGTTACTACTATGGCTATGGCAAGTATGCTAAATACGGTAAATACGTTCGCTACGGAAGCTATGGCAGATATGGTGGCAAGTACGGATATGGCTCTTCTTATGGCTCATCTTATGGCAAGTATGGTAGCTATGGCACATATGGTAACTATGGAAGCTATGGCAACTACAGCAACAGCCACTACGGAGTTCAGAATGACAACTCAATTAAGAAATAAGAGACAATTAAACTACTACTACAATGACAATCGCTGTTGACTTCGACGGAACAATCGTCGAACACAGATATCCGGAAATCGGTCCAGAGATTCCATTCGCAACGGAAACGTTGCGAATGCTAATCAAGGATCATCACCGCTTAATTCTGTGGAGTGTAAGAGAAGGAAAATTACTGCAAGATGCAGTAGACTGGTGTGCAGAAAGAGGAGTAACTTTTTATGCTATCAACAAGGATTATCCTGAAGAAGATGGCAGAAACAATAACAATCACTTCTCTAGAAAGCTAAAGGCAGACTATTTCATTGATGACAGAGGTATTGGAGGACTACCAGAC
>REGX01382876.1_pt1 | contig 13444 bp, 14 predicted proteins | sample 2276321 | NCBI WGS metagenome assembly REGX01 (sample SAMN08335021, study PRJNA423103) | bovine gut metagenome | biome: bovine gut metagenome; feature: rumen; material: feed digesta; isolation source: rumen digesta from from 15 high feed efficiency cows and 15 low feed... | host: Bos taurus ... | reverse complement strand
GTTTGTGATTTCCTTATATTTTTTGTCTTTGCAAAGATACTACATAATTTGGAAATTGCAAAGCCGACTTTGCAAAAAAATGATTTTTGTTCTTATTTAGCATTTGACTAAATAAGAAAACTTGGTCTATAATAACTTTATTTACAGTTTACATAGAATATAATATTTGCTATTTAAATATTAAAGAATTTATCTGGTGACGTTTGTCGACTATATGGTTGACGAGTGTCGACTATATGGTTGACGCTCGTCAACTGCTGTAAGTTAGCTATTCTTGCCTTTTGATTACTGTTCCATTGGCTTGATGTGTTGCCAAGACTAAAACTTCTGCTATCTGCACATGTGCAGGTGCACTCGCAGCATAGAATACGACATCACCAATATCGTCTCCTGTCAAAGGTTTTATACCTTTGTATACGTTGTCGGCACGTTTTGTGTCGCCATGGAATCTGATGTTAGAAAAATTGGTTTCTACGAGTCCTGGTTTGATATTTGTAACTCTGATAGCTGTGTCGGCAACGTCAATTCGAAGTCCGTCAGTTATTGCTTTTACTGCAGATTTTGTGGCGCAATATACGTTGCCACCTGCGTAAGCTGCGTCACCAGCTACAGAGCCTATATTTATAATGTGTCCCTGATTTCGTTTTACCATACTAGGAACAATGAGACGAGTCATAGTTAGTAATCCTTTGATATTTGTATCAATCATTTGATCCCAATCATCGAAATCCCCTTCGTATTCTGGTTCTAGACCTCTTGCTAGTCCTGCGTTGTTAACAAGAATGTCAATGTTCTTCCATTCATCTGGAATAGAGGAAATGGCTTTTTGGGCTTCATTTCTATCTCTGACATCGAAGCATAATGGTAATACTTCTGAGTTGTAATTTTTTAGCTCATTCTGTATTGCTTCTAATTTTTCTCTATTGCGGCCAGTGATGATAATATTATATCCACCTTGTGCAAACTTCTTGGCGCAACCAAAGCCGATACCACTTGTTGCACCTGTTATTAATGCTATCTTTTTAGTCATAATCTAATTGTTTAGAATTGCTTGCAAATGTAATCAAATTATTTGGTAAAGCTTTCAAAAATGTATTTATCTTCTAAAAATTTTGTTTTTCCCTTTTTTTAGGCTATCTTTGCAATTATGAAAAAGCATACAAAAGAAGAAAAATTAAAAGCATTTTCGAGACTTCTTGATATTCAGGACCGTCTAAGAAAAGAGTGTCCATGGGATAGAAAACAGACTTTTGAGAGTCTTCGACCTAATACTATCGAGGAGACTTTTGAGTTGTGTGATGCTTTAATGAAAACTGATTATAAGAACATTTGTAAGGAGTTAGGTGATGTTGCTGAGCATATTATTTTTTATGCCATGCTTGGCTCTGAAGAAGACAAGTTTGATATTGCTGATGTATGCAATGCACAGAGTGATAAGTTAATGTTCCGCCATGATTTTATTGATTGGACAGGTTGGGATGTTACTGATCCTGATTTGACAGTTAATTCCAAAGGACAAGTTGTTTATAAGGATGAAGTAGATGATAATAACAATCCTAAGCCAACAACTGCTAATCAAGTTGAGTCAACATGGGAACAGCGCAAACAAAAGGAAAGACAGGGAAATAAAACAGTTTTGTCAGGCGTACCTGAATCATTACCTTCACTCATCAAGGCTTATAGAATTCAGGACAAAGCTCGTAATGTAGGCTTTGACTGGAAAGATAAGAATGATGTTTGGGCTAAGGTGAGAGAAGAACTTGGAGAGTTGGAGGTTGAATTGCAGAAGGGAGATAAGGAAAATTCTACAAAAGAACTGGGCGACTTCCTGTTTAGTATAATTAATGCAGCTCGCCTTTACCATTTGAATCCTGATAATGCTCTTGAATCAACTAATCAGAAATTTATATATCGCTTTGGATATATAGAGAATAAATTGAAAGAACAAGGAACTGATTTTAAAGATGTTTCTCTTGAAATAATGGATATGCTTTGGAACGAAGCTAAAGAATTAGAAAAGAATTTATAAATAATATAGTATGAAGAAATTATTATATTTTTGTATAGTATTCGGTATGATGCTTGCTGCTACTGCTTGTAAAGATAAGATGAATAAGCCAGTAATTTCAGCCAGTGATTCTGCATTCAATGACAAGTCGGACGTGAATGATTCTACAGTTTATGGCGTGGTGTCAGACGGCTCCGCAATGCATACTCTAGTACTCGTTACAGATAATGGAGATACATTAGAATATGTGGTCGATCCTGATGATGAAGCTTCTATCGTTGGCGGTATTCTTGAAGGTGATAGAATGGCTGTTGTTGGACATAAGTCTGGTGAGGAAAATTTTGCCGATAAGGCTATTAATTTGACATCGCTTATGGGTAAGTGGACAAGCCTGGATAAGAATTTTCAAATAGAAGAGGGTGGTGTTGTGAAAAGTTATATAAAAGCTGAAAACAATCCTTGGACTAGTTGGAAAATTGTAAATTGTCGCTTAGTGCTGAACCGAGATACATTTGATATTGATGAACTTGGAGCTGATAGTTTGTATCTTGAAAACAAAAATGGAATATTTACTTACAAGAGAGCAAAATAATTGGAACCTTTTAAGATACATATTCTAGGTTGCGGATCAGCATTGCCTACTTTAAAGCATTATGCTTCTTCACAGGTTGTGGAGATTAGGGAAAAACTCTTCATGATTGATTGTGGTGAGGGTACTCAGACTCAGTTGCGTAAAAGCAAACTTCGTTTTACTAAAATATCTGCAGTTTTTATTAGTCATTTACATGGTGATCATTGCTTTGGATTGATTGGAATGATCTCTACTTTTGGAATGCTTGGACGAACGGCGACCCTTCAGGTATTTGCTCCTGCTGAATTGGGGCCAATTCTTGACCAACAACTTAATTTCTTTTGTACCGATTTAGGGTTTAAGGTTGAGTTTCATGCTGTGGATACAACTAAAAAACAGGTGATTTATGAAGATAGAAGTCTTACGGTAGAAAGTATCCCTTTGCAGCATCGTTTGCCTACTTGCGGATTTCTTTTCCGGGAAAAGCCGTTACTGCCACATATTAAAAGAGATATGATAGACTTTTATCATATTCCAATTAGCCAGATAAATAATATAAAAAATGGTGCTGATTGGACTACTGATGATGGGGAGATTATACCAAATAGTCGGTTGACGACTCCTGGAGATAAAGCTAGAAGCTATGCGTATTGTAGTGATACAAGATATATTTCTTCGTTGTATAAAATAGTAGAAGGTGTTGATACATTGTATCATGAAAGTACTTATGCTGATGACTTTGAATCTCGAGCAAGAAAATATTGGCATAGTACTGCTAGCCAAGCGGCTACTGTTGCAAAGCAGGCAAATGTTGGAAAGTTGTTATTGGGGCATTATAGTGCTCGCTATGATGATGAAACGGTATTATTAAATGAAGCAAAAGCGATATTCCCTAATTCTTATTTAACCAATGAAAAGTTAGTCTTTGATGTTTAGATATAAGTTATTGTGTTTTGAATGTTAATTATAGTTAAGTATTACGATTTAGGTCGTGTTCTTGTTTTGTGTTAAATAGAAAATTCGTAAATTTGCGATATCTCAAATACGTATACGATGAACAAAAGAATATTTACGGTTTTATTTATGTCAGCCTTATTGATGGGTATGCCATCAATGATGCAAGCAAATAGTGCTGTTGAAATTATAGATAATGATTTTGATAACATTACTATTTCTGTACATGGAAATGTTTTACGTGTTGTCAATGCAAATGGTCTTCTTTTGCAGATCTATAATGTTGCAGGTGTGCGAGTTAGTAATTTTAAGGTAGAGGGTAGCGATCGTAGCTATACTTTAAATCTTAAGCATGGTTGCTATATTGTTAAGGTTGGAAAAACTGTAAGAAAGATCTCTATTAGTTAAATAATTATTTCTCTCGGATTTTGAGAAGACTGTATGTTTCGATTACTGTCCTTTTATTCTTGTGCTTATTAAATTCTTGTCAAGATAAGGTAGTTAATCCCAATAAAAATTTAGATTTAGAGGCATATCAAAGCCTTAAGAATGATTCGTTTGTTGTTAATTCTCATCGTATACGTCAGCAGATTGATCAGTTAATTCTTGAGGATAATGATAGTATGACTGCAGATTATCGTTGCCGAAGCTATTACAAGCGTCGGAATAGATTTCTGTGGATAGATCGTCATGGCATTGATAGCAGAGCTGATAGCTTATTAAAATATATTAGCCATGTGGATCGCATGGGGTTTGATTGGAATAAATTTAAAGGTGGGCAGATTCAGAGAGATTTGGAAAGATTTCGTAATCTTCAATTTGATACTGCAAGAAATTCCGTTAATAGGATTTTGGCTAGATTAGAATATAATCTTACGAAAGCTTATTTAAGATATACAGCTGGTCAACGTTTTGGTTTTATGAATCCAACATACGTGTTTAATCGATTGGATACTTTAGATAAACTTCCTACTGATTCCTCTAAATATGTGAAGTTTAGACAGTTGTTTGATTTAAATATGGAACATGCTACCAAAGATTTTTATTCAATGGCTTTGAATAAAATCTATAACGATAGCGTATCTGAGTTTTTGCGAGAGGTAGAACCTCCAAGCCCTCTTTTCAGACAGTTGCAAGAAAAGCTTTTGTCTGATAGTTTGAGCGAACAGGCTCGAACCAAAATTCTTTGTAACATGGAAAGATGTAGATGGAGATTGCTTGATTATCCTCAGCGATATGATAAATATGTCATTGTGAATCTTCCATCTTTTAGATTGAAGGCTGTTGATGGTGATGAAGCTCTGTCTATGAGAATTGGATGCGGAACGTTAAAGACTAAGACGCCACTGCTTTATAGCAAAATTAAGAGAATGGATATAAATCCTCAGTGGGCATTACCTCGCAGCATTATTGAACGTGATGTTGTTCGTCGTCTTGGAAACTTAGGTTGGTTTAGAAATAACCATTATTTTGTTCTTGATCGTTCTACTGGAAAAGAAGTGCCACTTAGTCAAGTTTCAAGGTCTGTTTTAATGGACAGAAGATATACGGTTATTCAAAGGGGTGGAAATGGAAATTCTTTAGGTAGAATTATTTTCCGATTCGACAATAATTTCTCTATATATCTACATGATACTGATAATAAAAATTTCTTCAGTCGTGACGATAGAGGTGTTAGTCATGGGTGTATTCGTGTAGAAAAACCTTATGAATTAGCAAAGTATATGTTGGCAGATAAGAATCAGAATGTTTTAGAGAAATTGCATTATTCTATGACAGCTGATATCATTCCGAAAGAAAAAGTTGCCGATGAATCATTGTCAAATGTTCCCGAGAAGCAAGATACACTCAATAAAAAGAAAATTATAAAAGCACTTAAAGTTGATCCTGTAGTTCCTGTATTTATCATTTATTATACAATTTATCCAGATCCATTATCGGGAAAATTAATGGAGTATGATGACATTTATGGGTATGATAGCGTCATATATAAATATTTGAAAAATTATCAATGAAAGTTGACGACAAACAAATATTGAATCTTCTAAGTGATGAAAAGACACTTAAGCAAGGCTTTTCTTTACTTGTTCGTCAGTATAGCGATTTGCTATATTGGAAAATAAGACGTATCGTACTCGATCATGAAGATGCAAATGATGTGTTGCAAAATACTTTTATAAAGGTATGGAATAATCTTTCTTCATTTGAAGGGAAATCTTCGTTATCCACATGGTTGTATCGAATTGCAATTAATGAAGCACTGGATTTCCTTAGGAAGAGAAAAGTTGATAATAATGTAAGTCCTGATGAAGATATGGTAATTGCTAATAAGCTTATGGCTGATGACTATTTTGATGGAGATCAAACTCAAGCCATGCTACAAGAGGCAATTTCAAAGCTTCCAGATGTTCAGAAAACAGTATTCAATATGAAGTATTATGATAATATGAAATATTCAGAAATTAGTAGGATACTTGGAACGAGCGAAGGTGCTTTAAAAGCTTCATATCACTTAGCGGTGAAAAAAATTACAGAATATTTTCAACGTCATGATTAAACCTTTTGTTTTTTAATTCATCAAAAGAATAAGTAAACTAATTATATATGAACAAAGAAGAACGATATCTGATCAATAAAGTTGGTAAAAAGGAACCATTTAAGGTTCCTGATGGGTATTTCAACGATTTTGCCGATCAGCTATTGGCTAATCTTCCAGAACGGAATTCTTCTCAGATTGTTAATTTGCATTCTACGAGATGGAATAAGTTCCGTACTTTGTCAATAGCAGCTGCAAGTATTGTCGCAGTAGTATTTAGTGCTAGTTTATATTTATATAATAATACAGATAAAATGCCTGTAGAAGTTGCTCATGCAAAGCATATACAGGCTACTTCATCTACTGCTAATTTCGATGAAATGGCTAATTATGCAATGATAGATAATGAAGAATTGTATGCAGCACTTACATATGAATAAAATAGTAAATATTATATTTTTCTTAATTATGTTGTGTGTGACACCAATGCATGCTCAACATAAAGGTTTTAATCCACAGAAGTTTGAGGCTGATATGGAGCAATTCATAACTTGTCATGCAGGTCTAACTCCTGTTGAAGCATCAAAATTTTTTCCAGTATTTAGAAAAGAACAGGAAAAAAAGAGAGCGCTTTTTGTTGCAAAAATGAGATGTCGAAAGGTCGATTTTTCAGATGAAAAAGTATGTGAAAAGTCTATTAGAGAATTGGAAGATCTGGATGCTCAAACTTTAAACTTACAAAGAAAGTATCATATGGAATATCTTAAGATTCTTCCTGCTTCTAAAGTCTTAAAGATTATGAAAGCAGAAGACAAATTCCATCGTGAAGCTATTCGCCGTGCAACAAAGAAACATTGATACTTTAAAAAATCCTAACTAATTTTGTAATTAGGATATTAATTGTTAACTTTGGGGTCATATAAATATTGAAATGACTTTGAAATCTAACATTATAACTATATTTTTGACACTTACACCGTTGTCTGTATTTGCTCAGAAATTGTACTTGGGTTCTTGTACAACTCATGATGGTGGTCAATATAAAGGAGAAATGTCGGGTAATAAGCCTTATGGAAAAGGCAATACGATTTTTCCAAATGGAGATACATATGAGGGTGAATATGTGAAAGGAAAACGCCAGGGCTATGGTGTGTACACATTTTCCGACGGTGAAAAATATGAAGGTGAATGGTTTCAAGATCAACAGCATGGTAAGGGTACCTATTATTTCAGCAATAATAATAGATACGAGGGTTTATGGTTTCGTGATTTTCAACAAGGTCATGGCATAATGTATTATTATAATGGAGATAAGTATGACGGTGACTGGTTTCAGGATAAACGCCAAGGACGTGGTACTTATACATTCAATAATGGTGCATATTATGTTGGTCAATGGCGTGATGATATGAAAGATGGTAAAGGTCTCTTCGATTGGGGAGATGGAACTACTTACAATGGAGATTGGGCTAATAATCAAAGATCAGGAAAAGGCGTAAACAGATATTCTGATGGTGATATATACACTGGCGAATGGAGAGAAGATATCCAGAATGGGCGTGGTGTATATAAATTCCAAAATGGTGATGTTTACGAAGGAGATTATGTTCAGGGTGAACGCACTGGACAAGGAATATTCCGGTATGCTAATGGTGATAAATACTCAGGTTCTTTTCTTGAAGGAGCAAAAAGTGGACAAGGAACTTTTACGTGGAAAAATGGAGACTTCTATGTTGGTAATTGGAAAAATGACCATCAAAATGGACATGGAAAGTTGACTAAGAAAAGAGGTGATATTTTTGAAGGCAATTTTGTTAATGGAAAGGTTGAAGGACAAGTTATTATCCATTATGCAAACGGTAGTAAGTTTAAAGGTACATATCGCCATGGTATGAGATATGGCGCAGCGATAGAAGAAAATAAAGACGGAAGTCGTTTTGAAGGTAACTATCTTGAAGATGTTCGTGATGGAAAATTCGTGGAGAAAGATCGTAATGGACAAATTACTGGAAAAGGTGTATATCAGAATGGCAGACGTATAGATGAATAGATAATCAAAAGCAAATTTACATAAAACTGAAAACAAAACAATTATGGTAGTAGACACATTAGAAAATTTAGAAAAGTATGTTTCTTTGAATCCTCTTTTTCCAGAGGTGATTAAGTTTATTAAGGAAAATGATCTTAATTCTCTTGAGGCAGGTAAGCATTTTATTAAAGATAAAGATCTTTTTGTTAATATTACAACTGCCACAGGAAAAACTGAAGAAGAGGCAACTTTTGAAACACATAAGGATATGTTAGATATCCAAATTCCACTTGATAATAACGAGACTTATGGCTATATTCCACTTGAGGACTTACCTGAAGCAGAGTATAATGCAGATAAGGATGTTACAAAGTATCCTGGAGTAAAAGCGGAAACCTTGGTAAACTGTAAACCCGGTGAATTTGCTATCTTCTGGCCTCAAGATGGTCACCAACCATGTATTGGCACAGGTCAGATACATAAGGCTATTTTTAAAGTAAGAGTTTAGTTTAATTATATGATGAAAGGAAAGGAGAAACATATAGGTCTGGTTAAAAACGATCCATATTTAGAGCCTTTTGAGGATGCTATTAGAGGTCGTCATGATCATGTTCTTTGGAAGATCGACCAACTTACCAATCATGGCAAGTTGTCTTTGAGCGATTTTTCGAATGGATATGATTATTACGGATTACATAAAATCAGTCGTGGATGGATTTTCCGTGAATGGGCTCCAAATGCGACTGATATATACCTTGTTGGTGATTTCAATAATTGGGAAGAAACTGATAGATATCGTTGTAGAAGGATAGAAGGTACAGGTAATTGGGAACTTCGCTTGTCAGAGAAAGCTATCAAACATGGTGATCTCTATAAGATGCATGTATATTGGAATGGGGGAAACGGAGAACGCATTCCAGCATGGACACAACGAGTTGTACAAGATACTAATACAAAGATATTTTCAGCTCAAGTATGGAATCCACAGCCTTATGTTTGGAAGAAACAAAATTTTAAACCCAAAACAACTCCGCTTCTTATTTATGAATGCCATATTGGTATGTCTCAAGATGCGGAAAAAGTAGGTACATACAAAGAGTTTGAGGTAAATGTATTGCCTAGAATTATAAAGGATGGCTATAACTGTATTCAGATAATGGCTATTCAGGAACATCCATATTATGGATCTTTTGGGTATCATGTTAGTAGTTTCTTTGCTCCTTCCAGTCGTTTTGGAACTCCAGAAGAATTAAAGCATTTAATAGATACTGCACATCAGAATGGAATTGCTGTTATCATGGATATCGTTCATTCCCATGCGGTAAAAAATGAAGTTGAAGGCTTGGGCAATTTGGCAGGAGACCCAAATCAATATTTTTATCCTGGAGATAGACATGAGCATCCCGCTTGGGATAGCTTATGTTTTGACTATGGTAAGGATGAAGTAATTCATTATTTATTAAGTAATTGTAAGTACTGGCTTAGTGAGTATCATTTTGATGGTTTCCGATTCGATGGAGTAACATCTATGTTATATTATAGCCATGGACTTGGGGAAGCATTTACTAATTATAATGATTATTTTAATGGTCATGAAGATGATAATGCTATCTGCTATTTAACATTAGCTAATTGCTTGATTCATGAAGTTAATGCCAATGCGATTACAATTGCAGAAGAGGTAAGTGGTATGCCAGGTCTTGCAGCAAAATTTATAGATGGCGGTTATGGCTTTGATTATAGAATGGCTATGAATGTTCCTGATTTTTGGATTAAAACCATTAAAGAAAAGAAGGACGAAGAGTGGAAGCCAAGTACTATATTTTGGGAGGTCAAAAATAGACGAAGTGATGAGAAGACAGTTTCTTATTGCGAAAGTCATGACCAGGCTTTAGTTGGAGATAAAACTATCATTTTCCGTTTGATAGATGCTGATATGTATTGGCACTTTAAAAAGGGAGACGAAACTGATTTGGTACATAGAGGCATTGCTTTGCATAAAATGATCAGGCTTATTACAGCTTCAACTATTAATGGTGGTTATCTTAATTTTATGGGCAATGAATTTGGTCATCCTGAATGGATTGATTTCCCTCGAGAAGGAAATGGTTGGAGCCATAAATATGCACGTCGACAATGGAATTTAGTTGATGATAAATCTCTTTGTTATCACTATTTGGGAGATTTTGATAAAGCTATGCTTAAGACCATTAAAGGGGAGCGTAATTTTAACAAAACACCTATCCAGGAAATCTGGCATAATGACAATGACCAAGTCTTGGCTTATACTAGAGGAGAATTATTGTTTGTTTATAATTTCTCTCCAACAAGAAGTTATACTGATTATGGCTTCCTTGTTCCGACAGGAAGTTATGATATTATTTTAGATACTGATGCTGAAGCATTTGGTGGAAATGGATTAAATGATGATACTATGACTCATTTAACATCGTATGATGAGTTGTATGTTGAACAGCACAAGGAATGGTTAAGACTCTATTTACCAGCACGATGTGCTTTAGTACTGAAGAAAAATTAAAATGAGAAATAGAAAAAATAGCACGACCATAATGCATGTGGTCTGTGCTATTGTATTTTTGGTATTTACGTTTTGTTACCTGTGGAATTATCAGGCAGATTTGCTGGCTATGGCTCAGCATGTTTTATCAGGTGAAAAGACTGTATACAATCGTGATTTAGGAGCATTCTTAATTACGACTGTACTATTTTTGATATCAATAGGTGTTTTTGCTATTACTGGTATTGAACGAAGAAATCATACTTTGATATATTTTCCATCATTATTGTTATTGACAGTATTAACTGACGTTAGTGAACGTCTTGATGAAGACTTTTCTTTTGGTTGGTGGCTTTTTTTCTTTCCACTCATGTTAGCAGTTTTTGCAGGAGTAGTCTGGATGACAATTCAGTTGAAGCCTTATGAAATGGAAATTAACGACAAGGGTATGTTTTCACATTTGATGTGGGAAAATCTTCTTGTTTTGATTGTAATGTTTTTATTAGTAATACAATTTAGTAATCATAATAATGTTTTTCATTATCGAATGAAAATGGAAACTCTTATGGTTCAAGGTAAATATAATGAAGCTATTCAAGTTGGCCAAAAGTCACTCGATACTGATTCTTCTCTAACTTATTTAAGGATTAAAGCATTAGATCAGACTGGTGAATTAGGAGATAAGTTGTTTCGGTATCCAATTGTTGGACGTGGAAAGTCTACTGTTGCTGATGGGCATAATGTAAAAGCAATGTTATGGCAAGATCCTAAATTTCATTATCATCGTATATATTACAAAAAAGGAAGGCCTGATTCACGTCAATTAATTCTTACTCGTTATCTTTTAAATAAGGATCTAGATAACTTTGTAGATAAGATAGAGAAATTTTATAAAATCGATAGCATCAATGTACCTCGACATTTTAGAGAGGCACTAACTCTATATACGCACCTAAGGTCTAATCCTAAATTTGTATATCATAATAATGTTATGGATGCAGATTTTCAGGATTTTCAGGATTTAGAGAAGAAATTCAAAAATCCAGTTGAAAGACAGAGTGCAATACGTGATATGTATGGAAATACCTATTGGTACTATTATCAATATGGTAAATAATTTTAAGATTATGTGAATGAAGTATATTTTGCTTGCAATGTTGTTTATTCCTAGCTTATTGTTAGCTCAGGAAAATAAAAGTATTGTACCTCAAAATGGTGCCGAAGCTTTAGCTGCTTCCCAGAAAGCTTTGGGTAATAGACAGTATAATCTTGCAAACTATTATTCTGATATTGCATTAAAAGATACTTCTACGGCCCAGAAAGCGGCAGAGATTAAAATACAATGTATGGCAAATTTGATGGAATCTCAACAAGATTCAGCTAAATATATTGTTGCTTTGCTGGAACTTCATGGTATGGACATAAATAATCATGTATATATGGATTTACTATTGAAGTATTTTACTTCACCAGGTCACCAGAATGAGATGAGACAGTTTCTAAATGATGAATTGAAACGGGATTCTTCAAATGCATTTTTATGGGAGATGAGGGGTGAAACCTTTATGAAAGATAATCAATTTGATGAAGCTATAACAAATTTTAAACAAGCATTAGAGATAGATAGTACACACGTAGGAACAATTTTTAATATTGGAATCTGTTATATGAATAAGGCTATTCAATATCGTGATTCATTGTTAAATGTGGATAAGAAACTAATTAAACAACATAAAGAAGAAATAAAGCAGGCTTTTAGAGTTTCTTGCCCTTGGCTTGAGAAAGCAAGAAATCTTGATCCAGCTAAAAAAATAATTGATTGGCAAACTCCTTTGTATCAAGTTTATCTTGTATTAGGTGACAAGCGGTCTAAAGAATTGAAAGAAAAATGAAGAAGGCTATAATTATATATATATTGGTTATATTATTTCCTTTTGGGCTTAATGCACAAAAGAAAGAAATTATTGCGGCAAGAGACTATATCAAATCGGGTAAGAATCTGAACAAAGCTCAGGAATCGATGGAGAAATTGCTCAAGGATTCCTCAAATAGAGAAAATATTAAAATATGGAACACGCTTTATGATGCTGTTCAACTTCAATATGAGCAAGGTAATGAAAAATTATATCTGAAGCAAAAGTACGATACTGCTGCTTTCTTTAATTATGCAAAGTATCTTTTTCAGATAGCTATAGCAATGGATACCGTTGACTCAAAGCCTGATAAAAAAGGTAGAATTGATCCATCTTATCGTGAAAAGCATTCTGAATATTTAAATCAGATACGTCCTAATTTATTTAATGGAGGAGCTTGGTTTATTAAAAAGCAGGATTTTAAAGTGGCATATCAGTTTTTTGACATGTATGTAGACTGCTATAGACAGCCATTATTTAAGGATTATAAGTATTCGGATAATGATAATCGACTTGCAGAAGCTTCTTATTGGTCCGTATATTGTGGATATAAGATGCAGGATGCAAGGGCAACTCTCCATAATTCTTACACAGCTCTTAAAGATACAGCCCATAATAATTACATGCTGCAATATCTTGCTGAGACTTATAAGTTAGAGAATGATACAATGCGTTATTTGATGGCAATTACAGAAGGCTTTAATAAATATCCCAAATTCCCATATTTCTTTCCTCGATTAGTTGAATTCTATAGTGAAGCAAATAAATTAGAATCCTCACTTACTATTTGTGAAGATGCTCTGAAGTCTGATCCGGAAAATGAACTGTTCCTATTTACCAAGAGTACTATCTTGTTGAATATGAATAGAGAGAAGGAGTGTATATCAATTTGTGAAAAATTGATTGAAAAAAATG
>REGX01331030.1_pt1 | contig 13449 bp, 9 predicted proteins | sample 2276321 | NCBI WGS metagenome assembly REGX01 (sample SAMN08335021, study PRJNA423103) | bovine gut metagenome | biome: bovine gut metagenome; feature: rumen; material: feed digesta; isolation source: rumen digesta from from 15 high feed efficiency cows and 15 low feed... | host: Bos taurus ... | reverse complement strand
TTTTTTTATTTTATGCATTGCTTGTTGAAATTTTACGTTCTTGCTGACATGGGGGCTTCTCGCCCCCAAACCCCTCGGTGTTTTCAAGTATTAGATTTTCATACCTATACACCTTGGAAAATTGCACTTCTATTGTGAATTTGCGGGGGTATTCAAAACTTGAATTCGGAAGCTCATGACCTTACGATTTATAATCGACAGACCTTTAACGGTATGTTATTTTTATCCTATTCTTAAAAAAAATGGTTAAATACTTAATATATCTCGTGGTATCTTTGTATTTTTGTAATACGAATAAATAAATCAAACGTGTAATCTAATAATTGTGAAAAATAAACTCTGTATCATTGCTTGTTTATTGGCTGCTGGTGTTCAGAATGTAGCTGCCCAAGATTATTTCTCGTCAGCCTCTAACTTTTCTCGACTGTATATTGGTCTTGTAGAACCACAATATAATATGGCTCTATGGAGGGATAGTCCCTTTTATAAGAATGATCCGAAAATGCGAAAGGGAAGGGTGAGCTATTGTGGCGTGGTGTATGAGGACGTGATGCTGCGTTTCGACCAGTATAAACAGCAGTTGGCGGTGAGTTCTCCAGTGGTGAATGCCTTATGTCTGCCCGAACAGCAGAATGTCAACTGGTTTGAGATGGATGGGCACAGGTATGTTCATGCTCCAGAAGACAGCAGCAAGTATGCCATTGAACTCTGTGATGGCAGCGCTAATGGTATGCGACTTTATCACACGGTATGGAAGAATAAGGCCAATGAGGTTTCGAATGGAAAAATATTCCTGTCAACGCTCTCTACTGAGGAGCGATATACGCTGGTTACCCCTGATGGCAATATGTACGAGGTGAAAAATTCTTCTGATCTAGCAAAACTTTTCCCAGAACAAAAAAGGTCGATCAAGTCTTTCGCTAAGCAGAATAAGCTGAAATTCAATAAGTATTTCCGCGAAATCAATCTGCCAAAGTTGGTGGCTACTCTCCCTGGCGATCCACTTCCGAAGGAGGCTATCCCTTCTGTTGTTAGGGGAGAAGTGGTGCTGCCACCTGCGGTTGCACTACGGTCGATAGAGAAACCGCAAGATGTGATTAAGGGTATTCCTGTAATTGATTCTTCATTGGTGGCCGAGACCGCTCAATATAATAAGGAGAAGGTTTTCTATATGCCAGGAGTGAAGAAAGCGAAGGTGAGTCTGGCCGATGACCATGAGCTTGGCGAGATTCTGGTGGTAGCAGGTCGCCAATCGGCCGTTAAGAATACGATGATGGGATCAGAGAAGTTCAAGCCGGAACTGCTCAAGAATATCCCTTCTGCCTTCGGCGAGGCTGATATTATGAAAATTGTGCTCACACTTCCTGGAGTTACCACGGTGGGCGAGGCCTCAAGTGGATATAATGTGAGAGGTGGCGCCACCGACCAGAACTTGATACTTTATAATGGTGGAACGGTGTATAACCCTTCGCATCTGTTCGGCTTGTTTACCTCCTTCAACTCGGATGCGGTGGAGGATGTGGAACTCTTCAAGTCGAGTATTCCTGCAGAATATGGCGGTCGTATCAGTTCTGTGCTGAAGGTGAACTCGAAGGAGGCAAATATGAAGAAATTCACCGGTAATGCCAGCATCGGAATCCTTACGAGTAAGGCGAATTTAGAGATTCCGATTGTAGAGGATCACGTTTCGCTGCTGGTGAATGGCAGAACCACCTATAGCGACTGGATGCTCGACCGATTGCCGAAGAAGAGTGGCTATAAGAATGGAAAGGCCAACTTCTACGATTTTGGTGGGGTGCTTACCTGGAAACTGAGCAATATGCATCGACTGAAGGTGTTTGGCTATTGGAGCAACGACTGGTTCTCGTTCAGCGATACCAATAATTATGGCTACAAGAATCGCAATCTATCGGCAGAATGGCGCTCGATTTTCAATGAGAAACTTAGTGTAACCCTATCGGGAGGTTTGGACCACTATGACTATTTCAATGAGGAGAGTGCTACCCCTTATTCGGCTGCCCGACTCAGTTTCGGTATCGACCAGCTTTGGGCGAAATTGCATTTCCGTCACCCGATTACCGATAAGTTCACATTGAATTATGGTGTGATGACGCAACACTATGATATTCAGGCGGGTGAATACAAGCCAGTGGGGGAACTATCAACCGTGATTAGCGACAAACTCGACAATGAGTATGCGCAGGAATCATCGGCCTATGTGGATTTTGAACATAGATTCACCGAGAAATTCTCGGTGGCAGGAGGTGTGCGCTATACCTTATTTAATGCACTCGGTCCGCGCGAGGTGCGCTATTATGATGAGAGCTCCCTGCCTTCGGAGAGCAACCTGCTTTCGAAGAAGAATGAGGAGGGAAATATCAAGAGCTATCAGGCACCCGAATTTCGCTTCTCCACCCGCTATGCCATCAAGGAAAATCTCTCGGTAAAGGCTGGTTTCAACACGATGCACCAATATATACATAAAGTATCAAATACCGCTATCATGTCGCCAACGGATATCTGGAAGCTTTCGGATAACAACATCAAACCACAAAATGGATGGCAGGTGGCTGCTGGTGTGTATAAAGAAACCAAAGACAAGCAATACGAATTCTCGGCAGAGGTTTACTATAAGCATATCAATGACTATCTGAACTACCGGAACTCGGCGGTTCTGCTGATGAATCACCATCTGGAAACGGATGTGATCTCGACCAAGGGAAAAGCCTATGGACTGGAACTTCAGGTGAAGAAACCTTTCGGAAAACTGAATGGATGGGTGAGCTATACACTTTCCCGTTCCTTGCTCCGACAGGACGATAAGCGTGTGGAGATGCCTCTGAATGATGGAAAGTGGTATCCTTCGGAGTATGACCGTCCTCACGAGATAAAGGCCGTGCTCAACTATAAGTTTACCGAGCGCTATAGCTTGTCGAGCAACTTCAACTATGCAACCGGTCGTCCAACCACAGTGCCTGCAGGTGAATACTACGACTGGTTGAGCGGTTCGGATAAGCCTTATTTTACCGAGCGTAATGGCTATCGCATACCGGATTATATGCGCTGCGATTTTGCCTTCAACATCGAGCCAACCCACAAGCTGACTTCCTTCCTGCACACTTCTTTCTCCATTGGTGTATATAATGCCTTTGCCCGCAGAAATGCCTACAATGTGTATTATGTATCCGAGAAGAGCAAGATACAAGGCTACAAGATATCCGTCTTTGGTTCGGCCATTCCTTATGTTTCACTGAATATGAAATTCAATTAATGATGAAGCAAAGATATTATCTTCTAAATATGTGGTGCTCCCTGATCGGACTTTTTCTGTTTACAGGGTGTATAGAGGAATTTGAAGCGGACTTGTCTGGCGACGAAACACAGATTCTTGCTGTGGAGGGAACCATCTTCTCCGACAGCCTTTGCAACTTCTATCTCAGTCAGTCGCGTGAACTAAATAGTGAGAGTGGAAAATATTTGGCCATCACAGATGCCAAGTTGAGTGTGAAAGGTTCGGATGGCTCGGAATATCCTGTGAAGAATGCTGAAACCGAGGGCGAGTATGCTATACAGATGCCGAAATTGAACGCACAGGTGGAGTATTGGCTGCATATTGAGCATCATGGCGATATCTATGAGACTCTTCCTGCCAAACCAATAACGACGGAAGCGCCCGACTCGGTTGTTTTTAAACAGGCATCGAGAAAATCGAATGTGGATGTGCTGATTAATACCAAGAAAGTGGAGAATACCAATACCCCTTTGTACTATCAGTGGAAATTGGATGAGACATGGGAAGTTCGACCGGTCTTCAGCTCGAATTGGTATTACGATGAAGCGAAGCAAACGGCCGTTCATGTTCCTAATCTTTACCCAGTTAGAGGTTGGATGTTTGGACATCGAAAAGAACCTTTCTTCGAATCGACGGTACACTATGCTGATCAGCAGATGAAGAACTACAAACTCTATGATATCGCCCGTAGTGATGCCCGCATCTTCTATATGTATAGCGGTTTGATTCATCAGCGCAGCATCAGTAAGGCGGAGTATGAATACAGATTGGCTTGTCGACAAGCTTCTTCGGAAATGGGCGGATTGTTTTCGCCTCAGGGAATCACACTTCCCACCAATCTGCGTTGCGTGAATGGCGACAAACGAGTGATAGGCTTTGTGGGAGTGGCCATGAACGAATGTGCCTGTCGTTTTTATATTGATGGCAATAAGGTATTGGGGAAGGAGATTCCGCTGGAGCCAGAATTGTTGGATTCTATTGATCCACCTCATGAGGCATGTGTGAGTCTGATTCATCAAGGATATCGGATTTATCACTGGTTTGAGGAAAAAGAACCACCTTTTGCGGAATCTGATTTTATCTTGCAGCTTCACACTATCTGGGCACCCGAGAAATATTTTGATATTCGCTTGCAGGGGGCAACAGATGAAAAACCAGAGTATATGCCTTAAATATTGGAGGCTTGAGATTTTACATAATGCAATACTGATGTGTTGAAAACTGATGGAAATTTAATGATGAAAAAAATACTATTATTTTTTGCAGCTTGTTGGTTATCAGCCAGTTCTTTCGCTGCAAATGTCGAGATAGATCGCTCCTGGTATCTAGCCGGTGAGCCAATGAAAATTGAGGTAAGCTTTGAGGATGCATTCATCGCTTATGCTGAACTCTGTAATTCGAATAGTCTGGCTGCAGGAACGATGGTTCAATTGCAGGGAGGAAAGGGAAGTGGCATACTTGAACTGCCTGCCGATATTCCAAGTGGCTATTATGTGTTGAATGTCTATGCCCGAGGTAATAATAAGGTGGAAAGTAAGCTTGTGCCTGTGGTAAATCTCCTTCATAAAAATCAGGAGGATAATATCAAATGGGAGAAGATAGAAACGGGTGATAGTTTGAGTTATCCCGTAATGTTGAAGGCAAATGGCGAACCATGTTCATTGTTTAATGTTCAACGTTCATTGAGCAGCACGCTCAATGTAAAAGAGATTGAAGGACATATTGTTCAGGTACATATCAAGAATGTGTGCGAGGACGTAACATTCAAGGTCCATCAGATTCGTCCCTCTCTGGGAATTGACGGCAAACAGATCCACTATTTCGAGGGAAAGATGATCAACGACACTACAGCCCTTATCTATACCTTCGGCTTGCAGGGCAAGCATCCGATAGTGCTTTCGGCAATTACAGAAACCGGTGTGCATCTGCCAATTCAGATGATGAGTCCTTACGCTGCTATGCTCCCTAAGGAATTGCCTAGTTTGGCTTTTCACTATCAGCGTAATGAGGTGGAGAAACGCTCAAGGGAGATGCAGCTGCATCAGATGGCCATTACCCCAGAGAAACGCGAAACAACGATAGGAGAATATAACGATTCGACAACCGAAGAGGTTGTGCCCTTGCCTTATGATGCGAAGATATTTGCAAAGGCTCCTGATCAAAGCTACAACCTTGATGAGTATCGCCAATTTCATGCACTTCGTGAAGTGATTACTGAATACGTTACCGAGGTGTTGCGTAGCAATGCAAACAATATGGAGAGGTTTGTGGTGCTTGGTGAGGATGCTGGACATGATATGCGTCCTGCTATGGTATTTATGGATGGTATGCCTGTTTACGATTTGGAGAAATTGCAGAATTACGATTCTCGCCGTGTGCATTACATCAATATTTATTATGGAGACTACACCTTTGGAAATACTATCTATAAAGGTATTGTTTCCTTTGTCTCGCGATCGGGTCGCCTTACCAATTATCCTACCGAGTCAAATACTCAGTATCTGGTTTATGAATTTCCAAAGTAATGAAGTAGAATGATAAATACGAAACTTAAATATTCGTTTGCTTGTATCTATTTTTTTGCGGCTCTCCTTCTTCCTACAAGTTGTATCGACGAGTTTGAGGCGGATATTCCTGCAGAGGAAACCCATCTGCTGGCGGTTGAGGGTACAATTTACTCGGATAGTCTGTGTAATTTTTATCTCACCCGTTCACGCGAGCTCAATACAAATAGCGACAACGGCAATCGATATGTATCAGTAAACGATGCCAAATTAACGATAAAGGGTTCTGATGGCTCGGAATATCCGCTCCAAAAGACAGCCAAGAATGGCATTTATTCGGTTCAGCTTCCAAAATTGAATTCCGACGTAGAGTATTCGTTAAGAATCGAAGATCATGGAGATATCTATGAATCGGTTCCAGCAAAACCATTATCCACAACAAAGATAGAATCGGTTGAATTCAATCAGACCGATAGACTGTCTGCTGTTGATGTTCTGCTAACAACACAGGAACCAAAAGATACCAGCTCAACCTTGTATTACGATTGGAAAGTGGATGAAACATGGGAGATCCGTCCTATTCTCGATTCGAATTTGTTATATGATCCCGAAAGGAATAAGCCAATATATGTTTTCCCATTGTATCCAAAGGTTGGATGGATGATGGATCGTAAAACAGAAGCAATGATTGGTATGAGTGTACATTATCCTCGTCAACAACTCCGTCGGAGTAAACTTTATGATATAGGTTTATCAGATGAGCGCATTTTTTATAACTATAGCGGAAATATTATACAGCGTGCCATCAGCAAGGGGGAATATGAGTATAAACTTGCTTGTAAACAAGCTTCTTCGGATATGGGCGGTATTTTCTCTCCGCAAGCTATCTCTCTTCCTTCAAATATTCATTCCACAAATAGTGAGCGAAAAGCTATCGGCTATGTTGGAGTGTCCATGAATGAATCAATTTTCCGTTTTTATATTGTTGGAGATAGTGTGCAGGGGAAACAGTTTCCTCGTCATCCGGATTTGACGATAACAGATAATGATTGGGATGTATGTCATGCACTTTACAATCAAGGATTTCGTTTGTTTATATGGGAAAATGGACCGGTAAAAGATATAGTAGAATGGGCACCTCTTAGGTTTTTCGATATTCGATTGAGAGGGGCCATTCTTGAAAAACCAGAGTATATGCCGTGATCATATTCTGTTTTTTAATGATAAAAATCCCCAATACGAATATATTTATATAAATAATTTGTATCTTTGCTACCATAGTTACAACTTATATTAATTTTCGCATTTTAAACTTATTATGGATACAAACAAGAATTTTGTGGTCACTATCAACCGTGAATTAGGAACAGGTGGCCGTACTATAGGAAAGAAATTGGCTGAACGACTGGGAGTTAATTTCTACGATAAGGTAGCTATCAGTTCGCTGGTTGAGCATTTTCATCTTTCGGTGGATGAAATAGAGAATATTAAGGCTAAGAAATCTCATTGGTGGGATAATATCAGTGCTTTCTATATGGACCGTTATCGTGTGGATAATGCTATGATTCTGGCTGATAAAGTTACTACCGAACAAATGTTTCAGGTTGAATCGGAGGTAATTCGTTCGATTGCTGATAATGAAAGTTGTGTGATTGCTGGTCGTTCTGCCTTTTGCATTTTAAAGGATCATCCTAATTGTTTCAAAATACTTATTGAGAGTTCGATGGAGACTCGTGTTGCCCGACTTGTTAAGCGACAGAATGTCACGGAGGACCAAGCACTTGAAACTATCAAAAAAGTGGATGAAGGACGTGAGAATTATACTAAGAAATTTGCTGGGACTAGTAGGTATGATGCTCGTAACTACGATTTGGTGCTGAATGTTTCGCATCTTTCTGAAGAACAGGCTGTTGATGTTATTTATTCTGTTCTCAAACTTTAGTGTTAATCTAATGTTAATGTCAACTTGCGAGATATAATTTAATGGATTTATGTGTATATTTGTCGTAGTTTTTTAACACTTACAAAATATACACATGAAATAGTTATTATTTACACTTAGTATGTTGCTTATCTGTTTGGTAGCAACAGCAAAAGAATTCGAGGTTGTTAATGGTAAGGCCACTTATGTAAAGGAAGAGGGGGCTGTTTCGGTTTCTTTCGATTGGAAGGGAGCTAAATGGGACAATAAGACTGATCTGAAAGAACATTTGGCTGGCGAATATGAGAAGTATAAGTCTGAAGGCAAGAAGGCTTTTATTGAGGGCTTCAACAAGAAAGCAAAGAAACTTAATGCTTCTGATAATGCGAAGGATGCAAAATTCAAGATTACCGTAAAGGTGATTAGTTTGGATAAATACTACAATGTAATGACCTTGGTTCCTGGTAACAAACACAAAATCACTGCAGAGATTACAGTTACTGAAAATGGTAACGAAATTTGCAAGATGAAGAGTGATGAATTAGAGGGTGACCGCGATTTTAGTATATTCGACAGCTACACCAAGGCTATGAATGCACTTGGTGAGCATGTCGCTAAAGGAAAATAAATTTTGCTATTCCTTTATTCTTTTATGAATACAGGAATAAAACTCTTATCTACGGGGGTGGTTATGTATTGACCGCCCTCGTAGTGTTTTTTAGTACGTCGGTCGGTCCATCCTTTCTTGTTCTTTGGAAGATAGGTCTTCCATTCTTTTACGCCTGGTTCTGTTACAGGACTAATGAGATAGTCGGGACCAAACATATATTCATAGTTTTGCTTCAAGGCTTCTGCATCATCGGCAAAGTCGAAGACGAGTGGGCGCATCAAGGTGTAGCCTTCCTTGCTGATTCGCTTCGCACACTTCTGAATATAAGGCTGTAACTGCTCTCGCTCGTTCAGGCACTGGGTGATGATATTCTTTGCCTCCTCGCCATAATTCCATGGTTCGGTGTTGCTCATATAGCCGTGAACACGCATCAGTGGAAGATATACACTAGTTTCTATCCAACGGAGCATTCGCTCGATATAATCCTGATTGTTATACTGATCGAAAGGACGGAAGAAACCACCTGCATCATAGGTCCACCAAGGCACACCTGCAGCTTGTACACCCATTCCGGCGGTAAGCTGGCGGCGGAAGGTTTCCCAATCATTGCCCACATCACCACTCCAAAGGGCGGAGCCATAGCGCTGTATGCCTGGGAATCCACAACGGGTGAGAATCATTGGGGTTTTGTTGGCTTTCAGAAGTCCCTCATATACGGTTTTGTTTACGAGCAATGGATAGACATTTCTTACTTGTTCGCCTGCCCACTGATTGTTGTTGACTCTTCTTCCTACAAGGTCATCATTCTCTGGTTCGGTAGCATCCTGCCACCAGGCATCAATGCCCAGAGGTACCAGTCGTTCGTTGAAATTCTTCCAATAGGAAGCGGCTGCTGATGGATTAAAGAAATCTATCCAGTCGGTGTTTGGAATATAATAATTGTCGGCCGACATTTGCTTGCCAACTTCCGAATTCTTATCGATCTTCGACCATACACTTACCATCAATCGGATATCCATCTTGTGAAGACTATCGGTAAGTGCTTTTGGATCAGGATAGTAGGTCTCGTCAAACTTCATAGAGTTCCAACCATACTTTCCCCAATATTGCCAATCCTGCACAATCATACTGATTGGCATTTTCTCATCGCGGAAACGTTTGGCGGTCTTCAGAATTTCATCTGAGGAGTGGAAACGTTCACGACAATGGATGTAGCCTAAAGCCCAGTCTGGCATCTGAGGACATTCGCCGGTGAGCTGACGATAGGTGGCGATAATTTCATCTGGAGTGCCGAGGAAAACGGTATAGTCCACTTTGTCGGCAACAGGTGAACTGAAGGTGGAGCTTTTCTTCACCTTATCATAATAGAGCACCGGCTGATCATCCTTGGTGAGTTCCGCCTTCAGCAGATGCTTGCCTGCCTCGAGATGAACAATACGAGAAGCCGTAGGAGGGAGCCAGAGATTCTGCATCTCGATAACGGTTTGACCATCGATGGTGAGATTGTGGCGACGTGCCATTTTCTGACCGACGTCGAGCAGTAACGAATAATCGCCTGCTTCTGGAATATCGAGTGTCGCCTCGAAGATGTTGCGCTCTCGCACCTCTTTCTTTCCACCTTCGGTAGAAGTAACATCTACTATTTCTTGCTGTCCCTTGCCTTCACTTTTCACGAGTTTCACACTTTGGTGGCAAGGGTTGAATTCGGTCATTCCGTAGTTATTCCACAGAATGCCATAGCCTTTGCTTGAAATCAGCAAAGGCAGGGAAATCTGTGTGTTTACTTGAGTCAACCTTCGGGAAAGGCCCCTGACATTGCAGTATCCATCCTGGAACTGACCAAGTCCGAAAAGGGCCTCGTCGTCCGATGGGGAACCGAATGAAACAGAGGCCTTTTCACCAGAGAGTTGATGACTGTTCGCCAAAAAGACCGTTTTACCTTTTTTGTTCAGAATGGCAATCGATTGGTGTTTCGCATCTACATCCACTTGGATGTCCTTGCTCTTCACTTCGTTCTGCTTTACATACATCCATTCGGGCAGAGTTGGGAGTTTTTGAGTACTTTGCTCGGTGTACTGGATTCTAACTGCATTCTTTGCCAACTTCTTAACGGTGAGTTGTCCATTACCAAAAGGCTGCTGAGCCATTGCCAGGACAGCCGTTGCTGAAAACAAAATTAGTAAAACGTTCTTTTTCATCTTAAGCCTAAGTTTAGGTTTGCTTGATAATTATTAGAGTATGAATTTTTTATTTTATTATAAACTTCTTTCCATTCTGGATGTAGATACCAGCAGGAAGTTTTCCTTTGCTCATCTTCTGACCCTGGAGGTTGTAAACCTCGCTATTGTTGAGCTGCTTTTCATCCTTTACACTCTTGATAGCTGTTGAGGTTTCGAGTGTGCAGAGGGAGAAGTAGGTTGGAGTATCGTATTTAGCCTGAGCTGCATCCTTGAGATACTTGCCTGTTCCCATATTCAGGAAGCTATAGCCCTTGCCCTCAACATAGTCGAGTTTCCACAAAGCACCATCCTTTAAGTCCTCACCATTTTGGTTGTTGAGACCGAGGATGAAACTACATGTCTGATCCAATTTCTGTGAATTCAGATAGCCCGGTCGACCAAATACCACATAGCCGTTTCCATTTGGCTGAAGCATGTGGAAGAGATAGCAATTAGTGCCTTCGCCTTTCTCGATAGTGAACTTATAGCCAGTATTTGCATCATTGAAAGCCTTCTCGTAGATATCATAGCCTAGATTCTGCATATCTTTGCCAAAGAAAGCCTTGCCCTCTTCCTCATTTACGATAGCAATAGTCTTGCCTACTAGATCGGTTAAACCCGAAAGGTGCTCACCCAAGTTGGTCTTGCCAGCCTCGGCAATGTTCAAGTTATAGTCGATAGTGTGCTTTACGCCAAAGAAATCGGTCCATGCTGTCGATACAACACCTTCCTCGATATCGGTATTGGTGATTTGATTATCCACGATGGTGAAATCCTTGCTGGTGAAAGTGATCTCGTTGGTGAGATCTTCCTTATGACCATCCTCGAAGGTACCCCATAGCTGGAGGTGTGGTCTCACTTTTCCTGCGAGCTTTACCTCGAATTTATCGGTAGGAGAGAGCAGGTCGCTCAAACTCTTATCCATCTTATAGTTGATATCCATTACAGTTGGCTTGCCCATAGCCTTCAGTACTTCGTAGGCGTAACGCTTACCCATGATGCGGTAGCTGGCAGGACAGAAATGCCATGGATCCACCCCATTACCCTGACATCCATTGGAAGGAATGACGTGGGCAGTTGGTATAACACTTGGCAACTGATTCACTACGGTGTTGTGAGCATAACATCCACCACCATATTCCTGTCGAAGCGTCTCGCCGGCAAACAAAGGAACATCTTCTGCCTTCAGACCAAGATCGGTAAGAATGTCATTATAGATCTTCTTCACCATATTTGGCCAGTTAGGGTCGCCATTATTGCTGCAACCCTGATGGAGCAAAATACCCTTGATAACACCCGACTTCTGCGCCTCTTTGGCCATATCGATAAGTCGCTTGTAAGGATTGTTGCCATACTGACTATTTGCTATTTGAGAAGACCAGTCATTAGGGATGTTGATATAGTTCTGATATTTGTCCTTATCAAACATCAGAATGTTACATCCACCGATAGCCACTGCTACTACTCCCACTTTCACCTTTGGAGGCATCGCAGCCGTGAGGGTTCGGCCGAAATAGTCGCTCATGCCTAGTTTGCCAATGTTGCTCACAATCGGACAATTAGCTGTATACCAGTTGCCCATCGTTCGTTTAGGAGATTGGAAATCAGTAGTTGCCAACATCTGGAAACGAGGGTCGACATACGCTTCGTCGACCTGTTCCCATTGTGCGTTACCTTCCATATTCGACTGCCCGAAGCAGAGATAGATATGGAAATTTGGATCTGCTTCGGCATTAGCCGCAAGTAGATTGAAGAGTACCATTACAGCTGTAATGAAAACCTTTTTCATAGTAAATTGAGTTTGTTTAATTATTATTTATTCGCCTTTATCGGTGCTCCCATCTCGGAAGCCTCGGCATTTTTGTCGTCTAATTTAAAGAGCATGAAATTTGGATTTTTCTTCGTACATGGTGTCCATGCTCCGTCTTTTTCTCCATTAGGATTGCTATATTTTGCAAAGTTGGTCCATGCGGTTAGCATTTTTTCTGAGAGATCCCAGTCGCCTTGTGTCCAAGGACGCCAGCAATGCTTCAGCGATTTGAATACATACCAGAGATCGGAAGAATGGAAGGCACCCTTCAAGCGCTGGCTTACTTCAGGATGAGAACCATCATCTGGCAATGGACGGGCGAACTCATAAGCCCACGCCTTGTTGCCCTTCTGCTGACGAACTTTGCAGAACTCTGCAATGCCTGGAGCCATATCGCCCATATCATTGAGGGTATAGCCAATCATGTATGGAACATCAGCGATGGTTCCCTCACGGGTGGCCTTGTCGAAGCTCTGCATGGTTACATATCCATCTACGATAGGACGCTGGAATACATAGGTATCGCTCTTGTTTACGCGATTATAGATTTGTGGGAGGGTATGAAGCATCTCGGTGGAAGCTGCACGCAATTCCTTCAAGGTGGTCAATCCTGCCCAGTCCATTACTTTCTTTGTTTCTGCCTCGCTTTCTGCAAGCGAAGGGTTATAGGTGAAGAATTTCACCATTGGAGTGGCTAGCTTAGGTGCCTCACCTTTCTTGCCTGGTACATCAATGCCGCCACCACTCATAATAACAGCCTTGTGGAACAGTCCTCTTGCTAAAGGACTCTCGCAAAGGGTGCGCACACTACCAGCACCGGCACTCTGTCCGAAGATGGTTACATTATCAGGGTCTCCACCAAATTGAGCAATATTTTCCTTTACCCATTTCAAAGACTGAATCTGGTCGAGAATGCCATAGTTGCCACTTACATGGTGAGGACTTTCTGCCGAGAGGGCAGGGTGGGTCATAAAGCCGAAAATGCCCAATCGATAGTTGATAGTAACGAGTACCACATCCTTGGATGCCCACTCCTGTCCATCAAATTCTGGTTCGGTTCCCCATCCTTCCATATAGCCACCACCATGAATCC
>REGX01310148.1_pt1 | contig 13492 bp, 16 predicted proteins | sample 2276321 | NCBI WGS metagenome assembly REGX01 (sample SAMN08335021, study PRJNA423103) | bovine gut metagenome | biome: bovine gut metagenome; feature: rumen; material: feed digesta; isolation source: rumen digesta from from 15 high feed efficiency cows and 15 low feed... | host: Bos taurus ... | reverse complement strand
ATTTGCACTTTATATGTAAATGTTAATTGATTTAACTATATAATTACCGAACTATTGTTAGATTGACATTTCTTTATAATCTGCTTGAAATGGTCTGTATCATCATCCAGGCATTTCAGAATGCCAGACCTTGACTTGTTCACTGGAGTAGGAGCCTTGATTATTAGGTCGTACCACCTTATCTCTCCCTCCATACACTGATAGAAGGTTCTCAACTGTTCTGCCTTCATCTTGAATCCTAGAACTCTAATCATTCGTTATTCTTTTTAATGATCATTCTCAATTTCAGTTGTAGTTGTTCTTGCTCTTCTTCGGAAAGTTCTCTGAAAGGTTTTCCTGCAAGTTTCTTACTACTGACGAATTTATTAACCACATTCCAGTTATCGGTATCAATACCTATCTGGCGTAAGAGGAGTAAGGTTATTCTGCGTTGTCTTCTTAACGATGCTAAGATAGCAGATTCTACCTTTGATTTACTTGCAACCTTTTCCATCGACTTGCAACATTGGTCGTATTCTATTATTGACAATTCTCTAAGAGATTCTGTACGACCGTTTGAGGCTTGTGCAACCAGTGTTCGTTTTAGATCATCCGAGTCATCATTACCTGGCATTCTTTTTAGCAATGTGTAGAATCTCGAATAATTTCTTTTTTCTTCACTCATTTGTGTGCCCTCCATTCTACTGTTATTACTGCATCCAGTAGGCCAGTACCTTCGCATTTCGGACAGACAACTTTCTCATCACCTTCGTATGGAGATTTTCCTGCCTGCCATACATATCCTTCTCCGTGGCATGTTGGACATTGGAAATTGGTGCTAAGATAATTCTCCTTTGGCGAGAATGCAGATGGTCTTATCTCTATTACTTGTCTTACTACGCTCATTCCGTATCCTCCTTTCCTTCTTTTAGATACTCTCTTTCGAGAGCCTTACTGCCTTCCTGCTGAAGTCTGATTGATGCCTCACTAAGTATAGCGTACTTATCACAGTCCTCGAAGTACTGGATAGTCTTCATTGCATCATTTACGATTTTCTCGATAGCCTCTTCCATATTCATAGCGTTTAAATCTCCTCCATATTACGAGTTCCACCTACGATGCTGCACTTTACTTTTGTAAGTTTAAGCTGCATGCATATAGCCTCTGTCTTATTCTTGTGCTTCATTACGATATATCTGCTACCGTGGTACTCATGCGTTGTAGCTACTATCGTGCGCATTTTAGTGTATATCTTATCAAGACCTGCTACATGATTATTAATATCATCTACTACAGACTGAATGCTGTCTTCTGTTATAAGAGCATGCTCATATCTGTCTAGTACATATCCTTCTAGTTTTATGCCTTTCTCATTCTTTAGCTGAGTATTGGTATAGTAGCCTTTCTGTATAAAAAATCTTTTCATGATGTTTCTTTTTTAATTGTTATTTATCTCCCCAATATCTTTCTGCTCCTTCATCCCAAATGGTATATTCTCCTTTGGATCCAAAAAATCTACCTTTCGAGAATGCCTTGAAGCCTTCCACCCAGATTTTCAGACTGGCATCATACATTACAGATTCTGCTGCATTTCCTCTAGGTGCTCTTCCTTTGGCATGGCTGACAAATATCAGGAGTTTATCTTTATGAGCTTCTTTCAGTTTAATGTAGTCTCGATAGCTCATCTGAGTATACTGAAACGAATCGATAACCACGATGTTGAAACTCTTTCTTTTATATAGGCGTGTTTCCAGATCTGCAATACTTTCGGCATTCAGCAGATGAAATCTGCTCTTGCATTCCTGCATATTATGTCTAAGTAGGCTCTGTTTCATAGTAAGTGAATCGCCTTCCTCCAGTGAGTCGTATGCTACTCTGTCGAATCTGCTCAACTCTTTGCAGAGCTGCATCACGAAGGATGACTTTCCATTTCCTGAGTTGCCCCAGATGAACCATACTCCTGTACGTTCTGGTTCACCGAAGGCTTCTCTCCACGCTCCCTCAAAGGCGAAGGTCTTTTTCTTTCCCTTCAATACCTCATTGACTGTAGGCGCTCTCTTCATAATTTATTCCTTGATTCTTTTTGCACGATGTACTGATTTCTTGACTCTTCTGAGGTCGAAATCACAACTTTCACTTTCCTTGATAATCTTATCGATTTCCTTACGGTCTGTAATTCCGTTATTAGCGCAGATGCTATATACGTCCTGTGCGCTTGTTGGCTCAAGGTCGAAGTACTTTCTACCGATGCGTGAGTAGAACTCCTTATATCCTGGCTTTTCGTACTGTAATCCGTTTCTGATACGTCTCTTGATATAGTCTGTTGATAGGAATATCACACCACATCTGTCTTCAAGGTTATTGTATAAGCTGATGAAGTAGTGGAATACTGACTCTACAAGTTTATCTGCTTCATCGAATACCAGAAGAGGTGAGTCCATCTGTATCAGGTTCTCTAGTATCTCATGCCAAAGCTCACGTATTGTACCATATTGTGCTCTGATACCAATCTTACGTGCTATGGTTCTTACAAACTCGCCTTTGTACATGTCTTCAGAGCAGAGTATATAGAATACTTCTCTGTGGGTATCTGCGAATAATTTGGCAGTAGTGGTCTTTCCGCATCCTGCTTCACCTACTACCCAAGTGCAGTTCTTTGAGTCTTGAGCATCACTCATAGCGTAGCTTATCTCTTGGTAGGCTGTAGTCTCTACTATATTCCATCCTTTAGCCTCTGCTGTAGACTGAGCAACCTGGTCGGCCAATGTCTTCCACATCTTATCGCTGATGTTATTCCAGTTGCCATTAAGTATACTGCTCAATGTACCTGCACTGATACCATTAAGGCTACTTGCAGCCTTGTTCTGACTTGGATACTTGGCAACGTATCTCTTCACCATCTCTACGATGTTTTTCTTTTTTAAATCTTCCATATTCTTTAAGATTAAAAGTTTATTATAATTTTTCTGCTATTTTCTTTTTACTTACCTCGATTGGAGCTTCTAGGTCGGTCCAGTCGATATTACTTACTTTCTTGGTTACTCTTCCAAGACTCAGTTCATAAGGCTCACGACTAAAGAGATTAGTTCTTCTCTCGATCTGACGATTCACCTCTGCACTTACGCCTTTCAGTTTAGGACTATGCAATCCGTTCTGCTCTGGTGCAACTCCTTCCATCTGTTCGATGGTTCTTGCTACTACCTGCCTGTCTATACGTGCTTGGTCTACGGCCTTCTGTTGCTCCCTTATGAACTTAGCTTCACCTTCAGTCTGTTCTTGTATAGCTCTATGGATTACCATGTAAGGTTCTGCTACTCTTTCGAATCTCAGTTGTCCAGCCTTGTCTTTCCAATACAGACGTATACTACTGTAATCGTAAGGATCATACTGTACGTAGAACTTCTGATAGGTGTGTGTAGCTCTCCATTCCATATCTGGTACTCCAGGTTCCTTGAACACTTCGTAGGTTCTCTTCTTGCCTTTAATGGTAATCTCGATACCTGCTGCTGTGAATGTACAAGGCTTGTCGGCCATTATCCAGAACATATTAACCATGTCCATTGCAGTTACTTCAGGACTCTCAACGTTCACAGAGTTGTTGTACATCTCTATTCTTGGTATTCCAGCTACTGGATGTGCCATCTCGTTCCATTCCTGTCTGGCCTTCATATAGGCTGCCTTCAGTTCATCTAGAGTATAGAGCTTTGCTTTATTAGCCTCTATGAATTCTACGTTAGGTCTGCTGTTCTCTTTCTTGGTAGTGATGTTCTGACCTGTGAATCTCCAGTCCTTATGAAGTACCTGTTGTTGGAATCTTCCGAATACAGACTCAATTGTTTTTGACCTACCATTGTAAGGTACTGTTGCACGATGTATACGGCAGATATTATCGAAGTAGTCTTGGCTTCCTTTACGCTTATGTCCACCTTGGTTATCGTATACGATCTCATAAGGCTTATGCTTACTAATCTGAATAGCCATTCTGTAGGCATTGTACTGAGCTTCGTAGTCTTCACTGTCACTAATGCAGCAACCAATGAAACATTCGCTGTAAGCGTCTATCACTTCGTATACCGATGTAGTCGAACCTTACCGCTTTCATCACGGTAGAAGAGGTTTATCTTAGTACCATCACCATACCACAGTGCATCTCTCATGCTAGGTAGCTGTGTCTTATGTCTGCGGTCGTATTTGATGTGTGTACTCATCTCTCCATATACTGCATCGTGCCAAAGAGGTTCTACTGATGGATTATTAAACCATTGTACCAAGCTACGGATACTTTTAAGAGGCTTCAGTCCACGCTCCTCTGCCTTTACATTGTAGGCTTCGAATATCTGACTGTCTGTCAGCACTGGTACTCTCTGTCTCTTCAGCGCAATCAGCATTTTGGCTGCATTCTTTGTAATCTTGATGGTGTTATGATTTCCAAGTCTTCCGTTTACCATTGCCTGATATCCGTCGCTCTTATATGCTGCCATCTTCTTCTTCAGACCAGATATACTCTTTGGAAGAGTGTGACCTACTAGTTCTCTCATCTTTTCGCATTGCTCGAAAACGATTTCCCAAAGGTCTGTTCTTCGTCCTGCTCCTAGTGCATTACTGTTAGCATGAAGGTCATTCATACGTTCTATCAGCATATTCATCATAGAAGCATTAGTAGTATATTCATCTATGAGCTTCTGAGAAAGATGAGTTTGAACACCGTTCAAATCGTATTCAAAAGCCATATAAAACTTCTGAGCCTTATCATCTATTACTAGAGTCTTTTTCATTTGCTGGTCTTTCATAACCTCTATAGCATCGCCATAGATTTCTTCCTATTATGTAAAAATCCTACGTTGTTGCAGCAACATAGGATAGTATTTTTTAGTTTCTGTTGGTGTGGCAGCACCTCATAACGTTTTCTCTGTTCTCATTGAGTACAGACATAATTAAAGTTATAAAAATGGAAAAGAATTCTATTTGAAAGCAAAATTAGTACTTTTCAATCAATATTAGAAACGAAATTAAACGCTATTTTAAGGCTATTTTAATGTAAGTGCTTAATAATCAACTATATTACTTTCAAAAAGGTGTTCGAATCGATATAAATCTAATGCAAAAAGCCTACCGAAAAAGCATTTTTTCAACGTTTTACGCCGTTCAAAATCCCTTATCTCCTTTATATCGATTTCCAAAAGTGTTAAAAGTGCACAAGCAACTGCACAAGCAACTGCACAAGCAGACTTCTTTTTAACATTAAAAAGAGCGTTCAAAAATGGGAAAATGGGACAAAAAAAAAGAGTTGGCATCACTGTCAACTCCTTCTACTTATAACAAATCCTTTTAACCTTAAAAATCGTATTACTTAAAGATTCTAAGCAAGTGTGATTAAATCAACGAAATCTCATAAAGTTAAATATCTAAATAACTGATACAAAGATAGTTATTTTATTCCTAATATCCTACAAAACTTAAACACAAAATACTATTTACATATCATTTTCGTGAGGTCAGGAAAATGATCCTTTTTCTTCTCTCTGCGCTCTTCGTACAAGTTATGGCTTACTTGTGACCGTCTAGGGCTACAAATTACCTCAGAGCGCTTAATTATGGCCTTTTTGCCTATTACAGCGCCTAGCCTGGCATGTCGTAGGTACGATAGGCTAAATCCTATCTCTTCCTCTGTTAATACGCTATAAATGGCTGATATAGAGCCAAAATAGTAGTCTTTCCGTCCATGTATAAGGTGGACATGTACAATAGTGTTCATAAGCTCTTATATTTTTGACTCCACAAATATACATAATATTCCGTTTACTTGGTAAAAGGAACAATACGAATTATAATATTTTAAAATATAAGGCCAAAAACGCTTCGCTTTAGTCATTTTGGCATGATTTGGCTAGACTACATCCAGGAGTAAGTCAATAATCGTTCAGATCTAAAAAAAAACCCACTTTTCTGGGCGATGTTACAAAATTGTTTGAACGACTATTGAACGGTTTTCAAAAAAGTTCGATGATTGTTACATGATGTACCATTTGGACTGAACAACGTTTTTCCACGTTCAAGTAGCTGAAAGTACTATGTACAAAGGGATTTCAAGAGATTCTGGGTCAGTAATAAATTTAGCTCTTTGGTTTTGCCCCCCTTATCCTGTCATTGAAAACAGAACATTTAATTTATGTCGGTTTACAATATTGCCGAACGTATTTTCATAGGTATGTCGTGAATGCATTTGGTTTCTTTATTTTTAGTGAAATGATAACAAATACAAATTTAAAGTCCAATAAGACAGAAGGCTTAACAGCAATTAACCAAAAAAAAGTAATAATATTTGGGCTTTTACTGATAATCTCGTAATTTTGCAACCGAAAAATGAAAAGATTGTTCGCATATTCACTTATTTTACTCTTTCTTGTTTCTACAATAGGTGTAAATCTCTCCATTCAGATTTGTGGTGGAGAGCTGGTAAGTATGCGCATAAATGACATCAATATCACCGCTGATACCAGCGATGATATGAATTGCTGCACAAGCGACGACGAAGGATGCCTAACTTGCGAGCATCATAATCATTCTTATAAAATCACTCAGAAATATGTGCTGGGACAGATCGTTAGTCTGAAGCCAGCATTGAAAGCCGTGGATTGGTTCCATGGTGATTTAATCTCATTATTATATTACTCTTTTATACCCGTTGAGGAGGGCGGTGACAAGGCTGAGTATTATTACCAGTCGCCTTATCACTCCTGCCTGTCCCTTTCGCATCGCGGACTTCGTGCACCACCTGTCTATTGCTTATAAAAAAGTAATAGAGAATTCTTGTATCCTTTAAGTTATAAGAAGGCAATAGACTAGATATAAGTGTATTATAAAAGACAGAGAGATTAATGATTAACAAAATCATCAAGTATTTTCTGCAAAATAGAATCGTAACAATCTTTGTTCTGATTGCTATTATTGTGGGAGGTCTGGCTACAGCTCCTTTCAACTGGCATGGGGGATTGATACCTCGTGACCCAGTAGCTGTGGATGCCATTCCTGATATTGGCGACAATCAACAGATTGTTGCTACCGACTGGATGGGTCGTTCTGCCAAGGATATTCAGGAGCAGATCACCTATCCGCTTACAACCTCATTGTTGGGTATTCCAGGCGTGAAGACCATACGTTCGTCTTCTATGTTTGGTATGTCGTTTATCTATATCATCTTCAATGATGATGTTGAGTTTTATTGGAGTCGTTCACGTATTCTTGAGAAGCTTAATTCGCTTCCTGCGGGCTTGTTGCCTGAGGGTGTTCAGCCTACCTTAGGCCCCGATGCCACTGCATTGGGACAGATATTCTGGTATACCCTTGAGGGTAGAGACCCTAAGACTGGCAAACCTACTGGAGGTTGGGATCCACAGGAACTTCGTACCATCCAGGACTACTATGTCCGCTATGGACTCACTGCCACTGACGGTGTATCAGAGGTGGCTAGTGTTGGTGGATTCGTCAAGGAATACCAAGTAGACCTAGACCCTGAGGCAATGCGCTCTTATGGAGTAAGCCTTAAGCAGGTAATGCTGGCTGTAAAGAACTCAAATATAGACGTTGGTGCCGGTACTCTTGAGGTCAACCAGGCAGAGTATCTCATCCGTGGATTGGGATATGTCAAGAACCTGGAGGATTTGGAGAACTCTGCTATCACCTCTAAAGATGGTGTGCCAGTGAGAGTCAAAGATGTGGCTAAGGTCAACTTTGGTCCTGGTGACCGTCGTGGCGGTCTCGACAAGGAAGGTCAGGAAGCCGTGGGTGGTGTAGTAGTGGCTCGCTACGGCAGCAATCCTATGGCTGTTATCAACAATGTAAAGCAGAAGATCAAGGAGATGGAATCGGGTATGCCTGAGAAGAAACTCAAGGACGGTACTGTTTCCAAGGTCACTGTGGTGCCTTTCTATGACAGAGCTCAGCTCATCAAGGAGACCATCGGCACTCTGGAGAGTTCACTCACCCATGAAATCCTTATCTGTATCATCGTGGTGCTCATCCTTGTGATCAATCTTCGTGCTAGTACGGTCATCGCATCTATGTTGCCGCTGGCAGTGCTGGGTACATTCATCGTGATGAAGTTTACTGGTGTAGAGGCAAATATCGTGGCCCTCAGTGGTATTGCCATTGCCATCGGTGTGATGGTAGATGTGGGCGTGGTATTCATGGAGAATGTGGTTCGACGCATTGAGATGCGCGATGACAAGGGCGAAGGCCTGTATGGCAAGGAACTCGAGAACACCATCATGGAGAGTGTGACTGAGATCTCAGGTGCTATCATTACAGCCATGGCTACCACCATCATCAGTTTCCTCCCGGTATTTGCCATGCAGGCACAGGAGGGAAAGATGTTCCATCCGCTGGCATTCACCAAGTCGTTTGCCTTAGGTTCCGCCCTCGTTTTGGGTCTGATCATCCTGCCTACTCTTGCTTACTGGGTATTCTCTATCCGCCTGCCAAGACGCATGATGCAGCGATTTATGAATCATGGCAAGCCACGCACCATACATATATATAAATGGGATGTAACCCTCAATCACCTGCTCATAGCAGTAGTGATATTGCTGAGTACTTATCTGCTGGCCGATATGTGGCTGCCACTAGGACCAGACAATGGCATCATCCTCAATACCCTCTTTGTGGGTGGTATCATCGGAATGGTATTGGCACTGCTGTGGATGCTCGTCATCTATTATGAGAAGATACTCCGCTGGTGTCTGAGTCATCGATTTGCATTTATGATGGTTCCTCTGGGCACTCTCATCTGGTGCGTTTGGATATGGCGTGGCACAGGCAAGGAGTTTATGCCTACTCTCGATGAAGGTACTTTCATGCTCATGCCTACATCTATGCCACACACTGGTGTAGAGGCTAATCTGAAGTATATCAAGCTGATGGACCGAAGACTGAAGAGTATTCCTGAAGTAGAGTCGGCTGTGGGCAAATGGGGTAGAGTAGAGTCTGCTCTTGACCCGGCACCTATCCAGATGTACGAGACCACCATCAACTACCATCCAGAGTATATGCTCGACGAGGATGGCCATCGTGCACGATTCAAGACCGATATTCATGGCCGTTTCCTGTTGAAGAACGGTAAGACATACGATCCAAGCAAGGAGTTCCGCATCATTCCTCGTGATAGTCTGATAGCTAGCAGTAGCGGTGATTACTATCGTCTCTGGCGCCCTTCTATCAAGAGTGAAGATGATATCTGGAACGAGATAGTAAGCGTTACCAATCTCCCTGGACTCACAGGCTCTCCTAAACTTCAGCCTATTGCAACCCGTCAGGTGATGCTTTCTACAGGTATGAAGGCTCCGATGGGACTTAAGGTATATGGACCAGACCTGGCAAGTATCGAGAAGGTAGGTCTGCAGATGGAGAAAGCCCTGAAGGAAGTAAGTTCTATCAATCGTGCTTCGGTATTCTACGACCGTGCAGAGGGTGCTCCTTATATCGAGATAGAACTTGACCGTGAGAAGATGGCTCGTTACGGCATACAGGTAGGCGATATGAATGCCGTGATAGAGACTGCTATTGGCGGTATGGCCGAAGGAAAAACAGTGGAAGGCCGTGAGCGATTCTCTATCCGCGTGAGATATGCCCGTGAGCTCCGCGATGATCCAGAAGTGCTGAGCAACATACTTATCTCGGCTGCCGATGGAACACAGATTCCTTTGGGACAGTTGGCTAAGTTTAATTTCGTGAAGGGTGCAACCATGATCAACAGCGAGAATACCTTCCTCGTAGGTTACGTAACCTTCGATAAGGAAGGCAGCGAGGCCGAGGTAAACGTAGTGGAGAAGGCTAAAAAGCATATTGAGAATCAGATAGCCCAGCATAAGATAGTGATACCTAAGGGAGTAACCTATCAGTTCACAGGTACTTACGAGCAGGAAGCTCATGCCACAAAGCGACTGGCTGTAGTGATTCCTGTGGCATTGATGCTCATTCTGCTGATACTATATTTCCAGTTCAAGAGCGTTACGGCATCGCTCATTCACTTCTCAGGAGTGTTCGTAGCCTTTGCCGGAGGATTCATTCTCATCTGGCTCTATGGTCAGGACTGGTTTATGAACTTTTCTATAGCAGGTATGAACATGAGAGATCTCTTCGGTATGCACACCATCAATTTAAGTGTGGCTGTATGGGTGGGATTCATCGCCCTCTTCGGTATTGCTACCGATGATGGAGTGCTGATGGGTACATATATTCACCAGACCTTCCTCAAGCGTAAACCAGATACCAAGGAGGCTATCGTAGAGGCTGTGGTAGAGGCTGGTAAGAAGCGTGTGCGTCCTGCTGCCATGACCACTGCATCTACTCTGATTGCTCTGTTGCCAGTGCTGTCATCTACAGGTAAGGGTGCCGATATCATGGTGCCAATGTCTATCCCTACATTCGGAGGCATGCTCATCCAAACCATGACCATGTTCGTGGTTCCAGTATTCCAATGCTGGTGGCGAGAAGCTGCTCTGAAGAAGACTAAAAACAAAAGTGCAAATGAAGAATAAGATATTGATTATCATCGCAATGCTTGCTGTTGGTCTGCATGCCAATGCCCAGCAGGATAGCCTTGCCACCTATATATTATCGGCAGCACAAAACAATCCTGCAGTGATCGGAGGTTGGAAAGCATATCGTGCCCAGGTGGAAACTGCCAATGGTGCTGGTCAGCTCAGTGATCCTGAACTGTCACTTGGCTTCTATCCATCACCTATGGAACATGTCAACTCCAAGCAGCTGATGATCGTTCAGCTCATGCAGATGTTCCCTTGGTTTGGCACATTGAAGGCAGCCAGAAATCAGCTGACATGGAAAGCTGAGGCGGCCTATCAGAAGTTTCGTGAAGACGGCATCAATCTGGCTTTTCAGGTGCAGCAGCAGTGGTATGATATGCTCGTGACACGCGAAAACATCAGCAGTGTCAAAGAGCAACTTGCCGTGCTGAAGGATATCGAGAAGACCACTATCTATCAGTATAAAAGTTCTCTTAGCGGCATGAAAGGTTCGCGTATGAGCGACCAGATGCGACTGCAGGCCGAAGAGACAAAACTGGAAGAGCAGATAGAGAGTCTTGAGGACAAACTGAAGCTGCAGCAGGAGCAGTTTAACCTCCTGATGCATCGTGAGCCAGGTTCACAGCTGGTGCTGCCAGACTCTATTCTGATGAGAGAGATAAATGCTGTGGCATGGAATGATATCGAAAGCAACAACCCTGCCCTGACCCGAATGAAAGCTGAAGGCGAGGCATACAAGGCAATGGGCGAACGTGCCAAGGCTATGGGTAAACCAATGATTGGAGTGGGTATACAGTATATGCTCAATGGTAAGGTGGATATGCCAAGAATGGCAGATATGAATGGAATGGATATGGTGATGCCTATGGTGAAACTCACCCTGCCTATCTATCGCAAGAAGGTCAATTCAGAGGTAAAGGCAGCAGGATTGATGCAGGAATCTACGGCCGATCTGTATCAGCGTCAGAAGGATGTGATGCAGTCACAATGGCTTAGCATTCAACAGAGAGCCAATGATGTGAAGCGTAAGATAGCCCTCTACGATAAGGAGGTGAGCATTCTGAGCAAGACTCTTCAACTGATGCAGCAGGAATATATCTCTGGCAATACAAGCATCACAGATATCCTGCAGACCAGCAGAGAGGAAATCGACTATGCGCTGAAGAAGGCAGAAGCAAAGGCACAGTATAATGTGCTTGTGGCTGAATATGAGAAACTTGCTTCCATGCACGACTATGCAACAAGATAGGTTTATTTATTAAGATATGAAGTTATGGTAAATAAGATAAATGAATTCATGAGCCGCAACAGATGGCTTTCATATATACTGGTTCTCCTGATAGGATTGGGAATCGGATTCTCATTATTTCATTCTCACTCGCACGAGGGAGGAGCTGCAGACGAAAAGGGCGGAGACAGTTTTTGGACCTGCTCTATGGACCCACAGATTCACCAGGACAAGCCAGGCAAATGCCCTATCTGCGGCATGGACCTGATTGAGGCAAAGCAAGGCCAGCAAGTGAGCAGCAGCGTAGACCCAAATGCTGTGATGATGAGCGACGAGGCTATGGCTTTGGCAAATATCGAGACAGAGGTAGTAGGAGCGGCTACTGGCAGTAAGGAGATTCGTCTTTTCGGTAAGATTGAGCCAGACCAGCGTCTGCAGCAGACACAGAGTGCTTATGTGGGTGGTCGTATAGAGAAGCTCTTCATTAGTGCTGTTGGCGACAATGTGAGCAAGGGTCAGACTCTTGCAGTGATCTATTCGCCAGAACTGTATACAGCTGAACAGGAGCTTGTTGCCACTCTCTCTCTGCCACAGCCACAGCGAGATGCTATGATGCGGGCAGCGGTAGAGAAACTGAAGTTGCTTAATATCACTGATGCACAGATTCAGGCGGTGATCAAGAACAAGAAAGCATCGCCATACGTTCAGCTCAAGGCCAATACATCAGGAACTGTAATCGCCAAGAATGTAGAGCAGGGCGACTATGTAAAGCAGGGTCAGATGTTGCTCAAGATAGCTAATCTGAGCCGCGTATGGGCTAACTTCCAGGCTTACGAAGGCGATCTGCCTTTCCTCAAAGTAGGGCAGACTATACACTTCACAGCCGACGCACTTCCAGGCAAGACTTTTACCGGTAAGGTGAGTTTCATCGATCCAGTGCTCAATGGTCAGAGTCGTACAGCTGGTGTTCGTGTGGAGATGAGCAATCCTGGATATATGTTTAAGACTCAGATGTTGCTTGTAGGTAATGCAATGGCTCAGATGAAGCAGAATGATGACCAGTTGGTAGTGCCTAAATCTGCAGTACTCTGGACAGGTAAGCGTTCAGTGGTTTATGTAAAGGACGATACAGAAGAGCAGCCAACCTTCATGTTGCGTCAGGTGACTTTGGGTGCAGCCCTTCCTGATGGATATGTGGTAGAAGACGGATTGGCTGAAGGTGAGGAGATAGTAAACTCAGGAGCCTTTGCAATTGATGCCAGCGCACAGTTGGAAGGTAAGAAAAGTATGATGAATCAAGAATAGAAAAATTACAAATATAAAAATAGACAGAAAATGAAGAAAGTAGTTTTATTGATGGTAGCTCTCGCTACTATGACTGCCGTACAGGCAAAGACAGTTAAGAAGGTAGTTAAGGTTAATGGTGAGTGCGAGATGTGCGAGAAGCGCATTGAGACAGCTGCAAAGAAGTGCCCAGGCGTTATCTCTGCCAACTGGAGCCCAAAGACCAAGAAAATGAGCCTCGTTTTTGACGATAAGAAGACCAACGAGAAGAAGGTGATGCAGGCAATCGCAAAGATTGGTTATGACACAGAGGCTGTGAAGGCATCAACCAAGGCTTACAACAGCCTTCCAGCATGCTGCAGATACCGCGGTGGCGCTGCTAAGATGTAATTTCAACATCAAATACAAATAATGCAAATATCCCTGCTACCCATTTCGGGTAGCAGGGACCTCTCTCTAT